>Ga0209632_10001857_pt1 | contig 20871 bp, 20 predicted proteins | sample COG_10_FD_184754 | JGI IMG/M metagenome (GOLD analysis project Ga0209632, IMG submission 184754) | Pelagic Microbial community sample from North Sea - COGITO 998_met_10 (SPAdes) (version 2) | ecosystem: Environmental > Aquatic > Marine > Neritic zone/Coastal water | place: Helgoland, sampling... | reverse complement strand
CCGTGTCATCACCGCTAGACCTCCGGGCTCAAACTTCAAGCCCTTCCTCTACGGCACCGCCCTAGAGCAGGGTTATTCGGCTGCAACAACCATCAACGACGCGCCCATTTCTCGCGGGGACTATCGACCGAACAACTATGAAAACAATTTCCTGGGGCCCATCACCCTGCGCTATGCGCTGAAGGAATCCCGGAACGTGCCTGCAGTGCGATTGTACGATCAGGTCGGCGACGACAAGGTGCTCGCATTCGCGGCTAAGTTTGGCTTTCAAACGCAAAACTTCCCACGCAACGATCTCACCGTGGCACTCGGCAGCCAGGACGTTCAGCCAATCGAAGTCGTTACAGCCTACTCAGCGATTGCAAATGGCGGCTACAAAGTCGAGCCTTGGTTCATCAAGGAAATCTCTAACTTAGCTGATGGAACTGTCTACACAGCAACGCCGATAACAGTCTGTGAAAATTGCCAAACTACGCTAGATGACGCCTCGCCAGAAATAGTCTCGGCACCACGAATCATCGACCCGCAGATTGCCTTTATCCTGAACTCCATGCTGCGCTCCGTCATCGAAGAAGGCAGTGGTGCGAGGGTCAATAGAGAGATAGGTCGCTCAGATCTAATGGGCAAGACCGGCACTACCAATGGACCACAGGAACTCTGGTTCTCAGGCTTCAACAGAGACATCGCTACCACGGTATTTGTCGGCTTCGATCAGCCAGAACCACTAGGGGAGAGAGAGCAAGGCGCAACGATTGCCGTGCCCATTTGGATCGACTTCATGAAGGTTGCCCTCCAAGGCATGCCCGAGAATACAATGAAACGCCCCGATGGAATCGAAGATCGCCTCATCAACAAGACGACCGGAGCACCCGCTACGCCGGGCGAACCTGATACGATATTTGAGTATTTCAGAACGGAAAACGCGCCGACAGCTGACGGCGCGTTGTTACCAAGTATTGATCCTGCTGACGAAGAAAACGAGGAACTTTCAACGGAAACGATCTTCTAGACTATCTTTAACTTAAATGGTTTAAACCTAAGGGACTTAAACTCGTCTAGCACCAAATCGCTTCTTAAACCGATCTACTCGACCACCGCTGTCCAACACCTTCTGCTTGCCCGTATAGAACGGGTGGCACTGAGAACATACTTCAATAAGAATGTCTTTGCCCAAAGTGGACTTGGTCTCAATTACATTGCCACAGCTACAAGTAGCTTTCATGGTTTCGTATTTTGGATGAATTCCGGGTTTCATGATATTTCCTCTTAGTTAATGTCGCCACGGCAGTCGTTTGTTCGCTGCTGCACCACATCTGCTTTTCACCCAGAATCGCCTATTTTGTGCGGCATACCCAACTGGGGGCGTGCATTCTAACAGAGAAGGAAAAAGACGCAAGTAGCCGGCCAAAGAGAAGGTCGGGGCGGGAAATGAATGACTCAATTACATAGTGCGCGCCAAATAGAGCTATTCACGCAACTGACGATGGTTTTTCACGGCTTCTTCCATGATCTTGCTAAACAGTTCCGTAACCAGCGCTGGATTCAAATTGTGCTGCTCGCACAGTGCGCTCAACTCGGCTAGCTTCTCGGCCTCGCGAGTGGCGTCGACCGGCTCAAGTGCCTGGCTTGCCTTTAATAGACCCACTTGGTGAGTAAACTCAAAGCGTTTTCCAAGCAGCCCAACCAACTCTCGATCAATAACATCAATCTGTTCTCGCGCGGCGAGTAATTCTGCTGGTGGGGACTGCGATGTCATTTTTTTATCCTTCAAACAATTCTTAGCCACCACGCTCTGCGCTGGACGGAACCCGCTGAAGTATAAACTATCGGCATAGCGGCGCAAGGCATCGAAGGCTTCGCTGCTTCGGTATGTAGCTGTGCCCCCTCAAATTCCAAGTGCGTGTTGTTTGCTAAACCTTTTGAACTTACTATGCGATTCCTACCAAGCCACTTTACAGTGTCACAGCAAATGTCAGTCGAAGCTAAAGCAAAATACCACGGCAAAGTCTTACAGGTAGCCGTACCCTCGCCTCTGCGCAGAGTCTTCGACTACCTCCCTTTGCCGCAGCAACAAGCCTCACCTGAGCCTCAAGCCGGAATTCGAGTGAAGGTTTCGTTCGGTCGGCAGCAGCTAATCGGCATAGTAGTAGCAGTCGCCAATAGCTCCATCCTGGAAAAGAAAAAGCTAAAGCCCATCCTCGCCTCGTTAGACACCGAACCGCTACTAAACGCTGCCGTCTTTAAACTACTTCTTTGGGCTGCAAACTATTATCAACACCCACTAGGCGAGGTCTTTGCTGCGGCGCTACCAGCCAAACTGCGTAATGGCAATCCTCTACGAGAAAGCAGTAAAGTCTGGACCGCCAGCGAACCTTCGACTTCCCAGACGAGCCTGCTAGGTCGAGCAGTAAAACAGAAAGCCTTGCTTAGCTTTATTCGCTCGGCGGGAGAAGTCACCGAATCCAAACTGCGACAAGCCGGATTCAGCAAAATGCTGCTAGTGCAGCTGCTACAAAAGAACCTGATCGAAGAACATTCTCGGACAGAGGTCGCCGCCTCTTTCGAAGCGCTGGAGCCCGAGTCAAGTTTCGACCTCGAGCTGAACGAAGAACAGCTTGTCGCCGTAACCACAATCAGCAAAGCCTTGCAGGGGTACAAGTGCTTTCTACTCAATGGCATCACCGGCTCCGGTAAAACAGAAGTGTATATGCGCATCATGCAGGAGCAGCTGTCTAAGGGATTGCAGTGCTTAGTTCTAGTGCCAGAGATCGGGCTAACCCCACAGACCATTGCGCGATTTAAGCAACGCTTCAGCTGCCTTGTGGTGAGCCTACACTCGGGCTTAAACGAGACCGAAAGAATGACCGCTTGGCTCCAGGCCAGGGATGGAAGTGCGGGCATAGTGATAGGCACGCGCTCAGCCATTTTCACCCCACTGGCAAACCCAGGTTTAATAGTAATCGATGAAGAACACGACGCCTCTTTTAAACAGCAGGATGGATTTCGCTACTCAGCTCGGGACCTAGCAGTAAGCAGGGCACGACAGGAAGGTATTAGCATCGTTCTAGGCTCTGCAACGCCAAGCCTAGAGAGCTTGCACAATGCACAATGCAATAAATTTGTTCATCTGCATCTAAGCCAACGTACAGGCAGCGATCAACCTTCCGCGATGGAAGTCATCGATGTTTCGAATGAAGCGATGACTGGGGGTTTCTCAGAACAACTGCTGTATAGAATTCGCAAACACCTACAACAACGCAATCAGGTGCTCGTTTTTATCAATCGGCGCGGATTCGCACCGATACTGAATTGCCAAACCTGCGGCTGGATTTGTGAATGTGAAAACTGCAACACACAGTTTACGGTTCACGCCAACCCACCCAGTATTCGTTGCCACCATTGTGGGGCGACGGCAAGGCTGCCTCAATCATGCCCCAGCTGCAAATCGAATGACCTGAACACTCTGGGTATCGGTACGCAACGAATCGAGACCTTCCTACAGAAACAATTTAACCACACTCCAGTAATTCGAATCGATCGCGACTCGACCCGCCGTAAGTACAGCCTAGAAAAAATGTTGGAAGAGATTAACAAGGGCGACCCTTGCATCTTATTGGGCACGCAAATGCTCGCCAAAGGACATCACTTCCCTAACATTACACTGGTCGCCATACTCGATGCTGACTCTGGCTTATTCAGTGCCGACTTCCGCGGCCAAGAACACATGGGCCAGATTATAGTGCAAGTCGCTGGCAGAGCCGGCAGGGCCGACCGCCCCGGTGAAGTTCTAATCCAGTCACGCCATGCGACCCATGAGACGTTGCAAACTTTAGCCAATAAAACCTACGCTGAATTCTCGAAGAGTCAGCTGAAGGAAAGAATGAGTGCACAGCTACCGCCATTTTCCCACCTGTGTTTGCTCAGGGCAGAGGCAAGTGAAAGGCTACTAGCACTGCAATTTCTCGATGAATTAGCACAGTTTTGTCAGCGATTCTCTGCGCATAATTCCCTGCCTATCGAACAGCTGGGCCCGCTTCCTGCACCTATGGAGAAAAGAGCGGGCAAGTACCGCGTGCAGTTACTGCTGAAAACAAATAAACGCGGTAATCTGCAGGCACTGCTTTCTTCTTTGTGTGCTGAGCTGGAAGGCATGAAACTACCAAGATCGGTCAGATTCAGCATTGATGTGGACCCACAAGATCTAGTCTAGGGCAGCTGTGAACAATTCCGGAATCGGGAATAAGTCTGTTGTTTCAGCTATAGCTTACCGGCAGACAACCGATAATTGAGGTGGCACAACGTTTTCTAGACATTATTACTATTTAAAACAATAACTTAAATTGGGGCTGCGGCCTGTGGAAGCCTTACTCGAGTCATGACACAAGATTTTGCTAAAATTAGACCGGAACCGCTTTTAGAGCGAAAGACCGTTGCCACACCACCCCCATGGTCACTGATGTTCACTGGGGTGTTTGTAGGAATGGCGCTGGGCGTGTTCGGCTGCTTCCTGTTCTATCTTTCAGGAAACGTCCCACCTCTGACCATCAATCAACCGCTTAACAACACCCTCTCTGCAAATCTGCCACCGGCAGCAGTGGCAGCTGAAGAGCCTGCACAGGAGCAGCTGCAACTCGACTTCTATACCGAGCTGCCCGCCTACGAAGTGTCGGTAGATGCCAATCCAGTTGAGCTGACAGTGCAGCAGGCGGGAGTCGTCGAAGAAATCGCTGCGTTGGGAGATACCGGTGCGGAAACTGAAGAAACCTTCGACCCCGGATTCATCCTGCAATCCGGGGCATTTCAGCAATTCGATTCAGCTCGCAATGAAAACGATAAGCAGAGACTGATAGGTCTCGATGTGAATGTTAAGCAACAGGAATTACTTGGCCGAACCCTCTATCTGGTCCAATCAGGGCCCTATACCAGCAGCAATCTATTGAAAGAGGCTGAGCAGCTACTTCGAGCCAACAATATTCCCAGTCTGCGCATGACTATTCAGTAGCTAGCCGGCGACTTCTCAGACCGGCCAGCGCTTGAATTCCCCAAGTCTCACCCCATATTCTGTCCAAGTACTCCATATTCCAGCGTTTGATGACCCCTAGCCTGTGAGAGCGTGATCGAGAAGCAGTGGCATTTCCAATCGCCATAGAATTCTCTCGCTTTAGGGAAGCGTCAGTCATTTAGCGAATTTGTTCAACACACAGCTTTTGAAGCTACGCAAAAAAAACAGGATATCTGCTATGGATCAATACAGAGGCACCACTATCGTGTCCGTTCGACGCGGCAATAAGGTCGTGATTGGAGGTGACGGACAAGTCTCCCAGGGCAACACCGTCATGAAGGGTAATGCTCGCAAAGTGAGACGCCTTTACAAGGATCAAGTCATCGCTGGCTTCGCCGGCGGCACCGCCGATGCCTTCACTCTCTTCGAGCGTTTCGAAGAACAACTGGAAAAACACCACGGCAAGCTAACCCGAGCAGCGGTTGAACTGGCCAAGCTTTGGCGAACAGAACGCTCGCTGCGCAGACTCGAGGCCTTGTTGGTAGTAGCTGACAAAGAATCCTCGCTAATCATTACCGGTAATGGGGATGTTATCGAGCCCGAAGACTCGCTCATGGCCATAGGATCCGGGGGACCGTTTGCGCAGTCTGCAGCAAAAGCCCTGCTGCAGAACACTGATCTTAGTGCAACGGAGATAGTCGAAAAGAGTTTAACTATAGCAGCCGATGTTTGTGTCTTTACAAACCATAACCACACGGTTGAAGAGCTAGATATTTCGCAGTAGCCCTAGGCTCGCAATAAATTGAACAACGCCCTGATGATGGCCCAATCGAAAACAGGTATCTAAGTATGTCCACAATGACACCGCGCGAGATCACTTCTGAACTCGACAAACACATAGTAGGTCAATCTGCCGCCAAGCGTGCAGTAGCAATCGCATTGCGTAATCGATGGCGCCGCATGAAACTCGACGCTGAATTGCGTGAAGAAGTCACACCGAAAAATATTCTCATGATCGGCCCAACCGGTGTTGGCAAGACCGAGATAGCACGACGCCTCGCCAAACTCGCTCAGGCACCCTTCATTAAGATCGAAGCGACGAAATTCACCGAGGTTGGTTATGTCGGGCGTGATGTCGAATCAATCATTCGCGATCTTATTGATGTTGCGATCAAGATGATTAGAGAAACTGAAATGAACAAGGTGAAACGCTTGGCAGAAGACAAAGCTGAGGAGCGCATCCTCGACGTACTCTTGCCACAGGCGCGCACGGAGCAGTCGTCGAGATCAAGTGACGATAGTGATAACAAGCCACCAGAATCTAATTCAGCCGCACGCCAACTCTTCCGTAAAAAACTACGCGAGGGTGAACTCGATGACAAAGAGATAGAAATCAAGATCAGCGAGACCCCTGCTGGAGTCGAGATCATGGCGCCTCCCGGTCTGGAAGACATGACCAGCCAATTGAAAAGCATGTTCTCGAATATGAACAGCGGCAAGAAAACTGCGCGGCGCCTGACAGTTAAGGCTGCCTTGAAGATCGTGAAAGACGAAGAAGCTGCGAAGCTGATAAATGAAGAAGAGATTCGCAATCAAGCGGTGGAAGCTACAGAACAGACAGGCATAGTCTTCCTCGACGAAATTGACAAAGTCACCAATAAACACGATCAAGGCGGCGCAGGCGTCTCAAGGGAAGGCGTGCAGCGAGACCTGCTACCATTGATCGAAGGGTCGACAGTCACGACAAAGCACGGCAGCATAAAGACAGATCACATACTTTTTATCGCATCGGGTGCCTTTCATCTCAGCAAGCCTTCGGATCTTATTCCTGAACTCCAGGGCCGACTTCCGATTCGTGTGGAACTCGATGCGCTTACCGCGGATGACTTCGAACGAATTCTGGTAGAACCAGATGCCTCGCTCACTGAGCAGTATCAAGCGCTACTGGCAACCGAGGACTTGCAAGTAGCGTTCACCAAAGACGGCATAAAAAAAATCGCAGAGACCGCCTGGCAGGTAAACGAGCGCACCGAGAACATAGGTGCCAGGCGCCTGCATACGGTAATGGAAAGGCTGTTAGAAGAAGTCTCCTTCTCTGCGTCGGACATGGCCATTGGTGACAACAAGGAATTGGTGATCGATAGAGCCTATGTCGAACAGCAATTGGATGAACTGGCTAAAGATGAAGATCTGAGTCGCTACATCCTGTAGATTTCTCTTCAAGTGAATTTAATCCCCGGAACCTTAGATGGCCAGCAACGCACCAACAGGTATTAAACTGCACAAGAAGTCGGCGACGCTCGAACTGGTGTATGGCGATGAAGCATGCAATACCTTCAGCGCTGAATTTTTGCGCGTACATTCTCCATCGGCCGAAGTGCGCGGTCATGGCAAGGGACAGGAAATTCTACAAACAGGAAAACGCCACGTTAATATCGTCAATCTTGAGCCCGTCGGCAACTACGCGATTAAGCTCAGCTTCAGTGACGGCCACGATACTGGCATCTATTCCTGGACCTATTTGCAGGAACTGGCAGGCGAGCATGATGCCCTCTGGAATGACTACCTGATGAAATTGGATGCGGTGAAAGCCAGCCGGGAACCATTGCCAGAGGGTACGCAAGTGATTAACATCATGCCCTCATTAAACGATTAGCTTTTCGACACTCACTTTGTAGATTACAGCGAACGCTCATGAGTAATACCACAGAGCCCACCGACACTACCCATTTCGGCTACGAAGAGGTACCCACTGCCGAGAAAGAGCAGCGTGTGGGCGAGGTATTTCGTTCGGTAGCGAAACAGTACGACATAATGAACGATGTCATGTCACTAGGCTCCCACCGACTCATCAAACGCTTCACGATCGAGCTAAGCGCTCTGCGCAAGGGACATAAGGTTTTGGACCTCGCCGGCGGAACTGGGGATTTCAGCATTCGTTTCTCGAGCATTGTTGGCGCGGCCGGCCAGGTCGTACTCGCCGATATCAACGACGCGATGCTACAGGTTGGCCGAGACAGAATCATTGACAAGGGGCTCGCCTCGAATGTCGACATCGCACAAGTTAACGCTGAGCATCTTCCCTTCGCGGACAATACATTCGACTGCATTTGTATCGCCTACGGTCTGCGCAATGTCACAAACAAGGACGCTGCTCTAGCATCGATGAAGCGGGTGCTTAAACCAGGCGGGCGCGTGCTAGTCCTCGAGTTTTCCAAGCCTACGAACGATCTAGTAGGCAAAGCCTACGATGTCTATTCGAAATTGTGGCCTATCGCTGGCAAGGCCATCACCGGCGATGCCGAAAGCTACCGCTATCTAGTCGAGTCGATTCGCATGCACCCCGGTCAAGAGTCGCTCTTGCAGATGATGCAGGACGCCGGTCTTAGCAATTGTAAGTACCATAATGTGATGGGCGGCGTTTGTGCAATCCATATTGGCTTCAAATCAATCGAGACCCACCTAGACTTACCTTGATCTAAAAAACGAAATTACTGGAACACAATTGAATCAGTTTCTTGGAAGCCTAGCCCTACTGCCAGTTGAGAAAATTCTAAATGCGATTGTCGCGCGCGATCCGCATATTGCAAAGAAGCTCGTTGCCTTCGATTCGACATGCATCGAGGTCGTAAGTCTCAGGCCGGACTTTTCTCTGAGCATCCGCTTCGAAGACAGCACAATCAAACTCAGCGCTATCGACAGCCAAACCTTAGGCATACAGGCCGACGCAACTATTTCGGGCCCAGCTGAAAGCTTGCTGGGCCTGCTAGCCAAGAAATCTGACCACCGAGCAATGGCCGATGCCACCATAGACATATCTGGCGACGCCTCACTCGTTCAGGATTTGCAGATGACGCTCGCGTCATTGGATACAGACTGGCAAGACACTCTAGCCCCGATTCTAGGCGATGTCCTAAGCAATGAGTTGGGCGAGATCCAGAGCAACGCGCAAGACTGGGGCAAGTCCGCCGGCACCAGCATGCATCGAGGTGTTCGTGACTATCTCAGCGAGGAAGCGCGTCTGGTACCCAGTAAGCTAGAAGTCGATAGCTTCTCAAATCGGCTAGATCACCTGCGCTTAAGCATTGACCGCGTTGCCGCTAATACAGAATTACTCAAGCGCCGCTATTCCTTGCTCGAAGAGCCAAAATAACTGACTAAAAACAATCGCTTAACAACTATTCCCGCTTGTTCGAGCTGTCCGGCAGTGGTATCTTTGCAAGCCCTCAGATCAAGCAGAGCATCGTCGTCAGCCGTGTCCTATCTTCCCCGACTTAATGAAGTGCTCAATGTCATCGCGAAATACCGTCTCGATGAATTCATGCAGGGCCAGCCGGGCGCTCGAAGGCTAGGCCTGCTTCTGCTGCCCTATCGACTCGCTTGGATGTTTAGCTCGCAAGCCTCGACCCACAAGAACGACCGACTTCGCAAAGCGATGGAAGAACTCGGGCCTATCACTATCAAGTTCGGCCAGCTGCTTTCTACGCGCAGAGATTTCCTCGACATCGAGCTTGCTGACGAACTGCAATCTCTTCAGGATAATGTGCCACCTTTTTCATCACCTTCGATTCATCAGCTAATTGAAGAATCGCTGGGAGTTACCGCCGAGTCAATTTTCAGTAGTCTCGATAGTGAGCCATTCGCCTCGGCATCAATAGCGCAGGTTTACAAGGCGACCCTTCTAAGCGGTGAAGAGGTTGTAATCAAGGCAACCCGGCCAGGTATCGAAGAGGTCGTAAGCGCCGATATAAAATTGTTAAAATGGGTCGCGCGCCTCATTGAGACACGAACAGAGTTAGGCAAAAGACTGCATCCGGTTGAAATTGTAAATGACTACGAACAGATCATACATGATGAGCTCGACTTGCTTTCCGAAGCCGCTAATACTTCGCACTTAAAACGTAACTTCGAAAATTCGCCCACCCTCTATGTACCGAAAGTTCATTGGGACTTCTGTAGCAAGCGACTCATGGTAATGGAGCGTATACACGGCATTCCAGTAGCTGACCTAGGGGCACTCAATGCACAGAACACTGACCTAAAAAAACTCGCAGAGACAGGCGTCAATATCTTCTTTACACAAGTGTTTGATCACAACTTCTTCCATGCGGACATGCACCCGGGCAATATTTTCGTTTCTCACGAAACGCCAGAAAATCCTAAATACATTGCAATCGATTGCGCAATAATCGGCACTCTTACCAAAGATGACCAGGAATACCTAGCGAAGAACTTACTCGCACTGTTCAAGCGCGACTACAGAAAAGTTGCCGAACTTCATGTGGCCTGTGGGTGGGTGCCAAGGGATACCAAGGTACATGAATTCGAATCGACAATACGCAGTGTCTGCGAACCGATTTTTGAAAAGCCCTTGAAAGAAATTTCCTTCGCAAATCTATTAATACAGCTTTTCAGGACTGCGAGTCGTTTCGATATGGAAGTACAGCCTTCACTTGTTCTGCTACAAAAAACCTTACTAAATGTTGAAGGCCTAGGGCGGCAACTCTATCCCGATCTGGACCTTTGGACGACCGCCCTTCCCTATCTGGAAAACTGGAACAAAAAACGCCTAAATCCATTCACTCTGCTAGGCAGAATTCAGGAAAATATTCCGAATTGGATTGACCAACTACCACAGCTTCCACAGCTCTTAATTGACGCAGCCACACAAAGCAAGCAGCTTGGCGAGATCAACGCGTCCCTGCAATCGCAGCAGAGGCAAACCCTGCAGAACACGCAGCGTGAGAACCGTAAATTCCGCCTCCTTGGCGCAGCCCTGGTGGTCGCCGCTGCTTCTAGCCTCATTCCAGGTATCCGTGAGACCATGACAACCGTACCTCTAGCCACGGTATTCCTAACCTTGGCAGGCGTTTACCTTTTGTGTTTTAGACGGTGAGACTGCATACTTAGCTGATGCCTTCGTATCTCGATCAAATTCAATGGAATGAACAGGGCTTAGCACCTGTAATCACTCAGGACGCAGGCTCTGGGCGCGTTCTCACGCAGGCTTGGGTCAATCGAGAGGCACTGAAAACCACGGTTTCAGAGGGGCGCGCTGTATACTGGTCACGCTCCCGCTCAAAGCTCTGGAGAAAGGGTGAAGAATCCGGCATGGTGCAGAAGCTTGTAGATGTTCTGCTTGATTGCGACAATGACTCACTGTGCTACCGAGTTGAGCAAGTAGGTGGAATTGCCTGTCATACTGGACGGGAAAGCTGCTTTTACAAAAAGCTGACCAATGATACCTGGGAATCGGTTGATCCAGTATTGGTTGACCCTGACCAGCTATACAAGAAAAGCTCATGAGTGATGTACTAACAGAATTAGCTGCAATTTTGGAACAACGTAAGAAGTCTTCCAGTAGTGATTCCTATGTTGCCAGCTTGCATGAAAAGGGTCTTAATAAGATCTTAGAAAAAATTGGTGAAGAAGCAACTGAAACAATCTTGGCCGCAAAGGACTTCGGCGAACAAACAGAGAAAGATTCAAAGGCAGTGATAAATGAAACTGCAGATTTATGGTTTCATACAATGGTTATGTTAAGCCATCTTGATTTGACACCGCAGCAGGTGTTGGATGAATTGCAAGAACGCTTTACTATATCTGGCCTTGCAGAAAAGGCATCTCGACAAAACTAGTTACCGCTACGCACAACACTGCGTAGCAGATTTGGAGGTTTATCATGGGTGGAATAGGAATTTGGCAACTGCTGATTATTTTGTTGATCGTAGTTATGCTTTTTGGCACGAAGAGACTAAAGAATTTAGGCTCAGACCTCGGCGGCGCCTTGAAGGGTTTTAAGACCGCCATCAAGGAAGACGAAGAAGAGCAGACGACTGAGATCGATGACGGCGTTACTGGCGAGACCATAGACGCCACGGCCGAGAAAGTTGAAACCAAGTAAATAGTCGACCCGCTGTTTCCCGATGCTACGCGCATCGCATCTCTATTCACAGGCTTAACCTGTGATTCCGGTTACGCACTATGTTTAACATCGGCTCATTCGAAGTTCTGCTGATATTTATCATTGCACTGCTTGTGCTTGGTCCAGAGCGACTGCCTGGCGCCGTGCGCACCACCGGTTTATGGATCGGCAGGTTTCGTCGCAGCTTCTATAAAGTGAAAAACGAAATCGAAAGAGAGTTGAACGCAGATGAGATTCGGCGCCAGCTCCACAATGAAACTGTTATGGCTGAAATCGAAGATGCCAAGTCAAACTTCGAAGGCGTAGCAAAAGACACCGAGAAGTCAGTTAACAACATCGTAAATTCTGCCAACTTCGATCCGGGCGCCTCTCAAGCTTCAGCAGATGCCGCTAAGAAAAATAGCAGCGAGGAGAGCGCCGCCGTAGAGTCTCTAGCTAAGAATGACAAGTCGCTTACGGGCGAATTGAAAGACATGAGCAATCAGGTAGAAGAAGTAACCAAGCAAATCTATAGCGGCGGCAAGAACCCAAAGCTAGCTGACTCTGACAATTCCACCGACTCCCTTGATTTTAAGAAAGAAAATGGCAACAGCTGAAGAACAGAAAGAGTTAACACTCATCGATCACCTCATTGAACTGAGAGATCGAATTCTTAAAAGCATAATAGCGATAATACTATTCTTCCTGTGTTTGTTTTACTTCTCCAATGAGATCTACACCTATGTTGTCGATCCGCTGCTGCGGGCCTTGCCAGAAGGGTCTACGATGATAGCGATCGACCCCACGTCGCCGTTTTTCGCGCCTTTCAAGCTCACCTTCTATGTTTCGTTTCTTCTTGCTGCACCGTATGTGCTCTATCAGCTGTGGTCGTTTATTGCTCCGGGGTTGTATAAGAATGAAAAAAGCGTCGCGATACCACTTTTCATCTCTAGCGTTCTGCTCTTCTATGGAGGCATTGCGTTCGCTCGTTACGTTCTATTTCCCTTTGCTTTCGCGTTTTTTATATCAGTAGCACCTGAAGGTATCTCGGTAATGCCTGATATTAATAGCGTTCTCAGTTTTGCGCTTACCATCTTCTTAGCCTTCGGCATCGCTTTCGAGGTTCCTATAGCCGTGTTCATTCTGATCTGGACAGGTATCGCCGAACCAGATTCTCTATCAGAGAAGCGCCCCTATGTAATCGTTGGTTGCTTCATCGTGGGCATGTTGCTGACACCGTCCGACCCGTTCACGCAGTCGATGCTGGCAATACCGATGTGGCTGTTGTTTGAGGTGGGGATTATCGCAGGCCGCATGGTGAAGAAACGCCAACCTAGGGATGAGGCAGACGCCTGAGATTAGGGCTGAAAGATTCCATAGCACTCTTGGTATTTGGACTGTTCCCAGATCAAGGCATGTCTTTGTCGACGTCCGTCAGCTCGGAATAATTGAGCAGGACTAGAATGCCGACCACTTAATTATATGGGGTTTATTTTGGGATTTTTCCATAGCATAGCTAACACAATTAAATACCCAATTTGTATTTTATTTATCCTTGCCTTCTTACTATTTATTTTCCTTACTTTCTCACCTGTATTTGGCGCGTCTCCAGATAAGAATAGTAGAGTCATTATTGAAGGTTCAGAAAACTTTGTTACTGGCAAGTTTCTCAATTTAAAGTCAAATTATACTAACACAGCATCTCTTTCAGACTCTTCCGATAAGGGCTCAACATTAATGAGCTGGATATTTCCTGCTGAAGATAAAAACCCTATAGCCTCTCTTCCAACGATTCAATTTCATGGAAATACTTTAACCGAGGGAAAGTTTGTTTGGCTAGGACACTCTACATTACTAATAAATACGGCTGGTTTAATTGTAATGACAGACCCCGTATTCAATAGAGCTTCTCCGGTGCCCATTTTTGGAAAGCCTTTTGCTTACGAGAACCCAACAAATATCGATGACTTACCAAAAGTTAATGCTGTCATAATTTCTCATGATCACTATGACCATCTTGATTCCACGGCAATCAAAGACCTTTCAAAAATTGTTGATCGATTTTTTGTGCCATTAGGCGTTAAAGCGCATCTAGAAAGATGGGGGGTTGATGCCGATAAAATTAGCGAGCTTGATTGGCATGACAGTGAGGACTATAAAAATGTTAAATTCACTCTAACACCTGCCCAACATTTTAGTGGTCGGGCGCCGGGAAAAATAAACTCAACTTTGTGGGGCTCATGGATAGTTTCTTCAGAAGAAGTAAAGGTCTACTTTAGTGGTGATGGTGGTTATTCAGAAACATTTAAAGAGCTAGGCGAGCGATACGGTCCTTTTGATATTGCTTTTGTTGAAAACGGCGCTTACAACGCAGACTGGTCAGACGTTCATATGTTTCCCAATGAAACCGTTCAGGCCAGTCTTGACCTAAAAGCCAACGTACTTTTTCCAATTCATTGGTCTAAATTTGACCTCTCTATTCACCCTTGGGATGAGCCAATAATTTACACCACCAAAGAGGCTGGCCGAAGAAATGTCAATATTACAACGCCAATGATTGGTGAAGTATTTGACTTAACCAACTTGCCAAACAATCCCTGGTGGGAGGCACTTAGAAATTGAGCTGAAATCGAGTTCGATATCATTTGGGAAGCTATGAAAAAGGGATGTTAGAGAATTACTCAGAGACACCCAAGTCAGACTTTGAGAATAAACGTGACCGGCCCATCGTTTTCCAAACTAACTTGCATATCTGCGCCGAACTTTCCTGATTGCACAAACTCATACTGTTTTCGCGCGGCTTGCTCTAGCTTGTCGTAGATTACTTCGGCCTCCCCTGGAGGCTTAGCAGATGAGAACCCTGGGCGAAGCCCTTTGTGTGTTTCGGCAGCTAGAGTAAATTGCGACACCAGCATCAGCTCGCCGCCGAGATCCTTTAAATCGAGATTCATTTTGCCGTCTGCGTCGGCAAAGATTCTGTAGGCGAGAATCTTATCGAGCAATTTTTGCGCGAGCTTGTCGTCGTCGTCTTTCTCAATGCCAATCAACGCGAGCAGGCCCTGACCAATATCGGCATGCAGTGTACCGTCGATATGAACTTGCGCCCAATTAACACGCTGAATAAGTGCAATCACATGCCCCCCTTGCTCATCGACCTCTAGCCAAAAGTTTCGAGCTTCTTAGCAATGTCTTTAGTGGCACGTATCAAGGCATCCACCGTTCCAGGTTCTGACGCGGAGTGACCTGATTCCCGAACTATATGCAGCTCTGCCGCCGGCCACTGCTTATGCAATGCTAATGCGTTTTCTACAGGGCAGACCATATCATAGCGGCCGTGGACAATTCTGCCGGGGATGTGACGAATAAGATGCATATTCTCTAGAATGTGATTCTCATCGATAAAGCCCTTGTTCATGAAATAGTGCGCTTCTAACCGAGCGAGGGCGAGCGCATTGTGCGCTTTGGTAAAGCTCGCCAGAGCTTCAGGGCTTGGCCGCAACTTGGAGCAACTGCCTTCCCATGCCGACCAATGCTTGGCTGCGGCCATCCGCGCAAGCTCGTCATGGCCAATTAGCCTTTCATAGTAGGCCTTGATTAGATCGCCACGCTCAGCATTCGGAATGTGGTTAACAAACGCGTCCCAGGAATCTGGAAAGACTCGCCTTGCACCATCGGTATACAACCAATCTAAGTCGCACTGCCTACAAAGGAAAATACCGCGCAGGATAAGCGCGAGCACCCTATCTGGGAATGCCTGTGCATAAAGCAGGCTTAGCGTTGAACCCCATGAGCCCCCAAATAACACCCACTTATCTACGTCGAGAAACTCGCGTATGACTTCAATGTCCGCGATTAGCTCTTCCGTGGTATTGTTTTCAAGCTCGCCATGGGGAGTCGAGCGGCCACAGCCGCGCTGATCGAAGGTAATAATGCGATAGACAGCAGGGTCGTAGAAACGACGGGAACTCGCATCACAAGCTCCACCGGGACCACCATGCACGAATACAATAGGTAGGCCATCGACATTGCCTGCCTCGTCTACATACAGCTGATGCGTAGCTGAGACTTTTAACTGATGGCGTTTGTAAGGTTTGAGTTCGGGGCAGAGAATCTGCATAGGACAGACCTAATTCTAACTAAGGGGGTGGGTACGCCCTTCTGCAAGAGCGCGTTTAGTACTGTTAGGCCAGTAAACTGCGATACGCTACGCTAGCGCGCTGCAGCTCCACGGCTGTGCCGCTTACGTTCATTTTCGGTTAGCAATTTCTTACGCAGACGAATATTCTCAGGCGTCACCTCAACCAATTCGTCGTCGGCAATGAACTCCATAGCCTGCTCGAGTGTATGTGTAGTGGGCGGCGTTAGCACGATATTCTCATCGGTACCTGAGGCGCGAACATTTGTCAGCTGCTTGCCCTTGATCGGGTTAACAGCCAGATCGTTCTCGCGACTGTGCAAACCGATGATCATGCCTTCGTAGGTTTCTACGTTTGGTCCTACGAATAACTTGCCACGGTCCTGCAGATTAAATAATGAGAAGCCTAACACCTTGCCTTTCACCATGGAGACTAGGACGCCTCTGGTGCGCACAGCCAGATCCATATCTTTATAGTCGCCGTAGTGATCGAATACGTGAGTCATCAAGCCCGAGCCTGATGTCATGCTTAAAAACATAGAGCGGAAGCCAATCAATCCGCGGGTAGGAATCAAGAACTGCAAGCGAACCCGGCCCTTGCCGTCTGGCAGCATATCCTGCAAGTCTGCGCGGCGCTGACCCAACTCTTCCATAACCGAGCCCTGATGTTGATCATCGCAATCCACGACTAACGATTCGACAGGCTCTTTCAATATGCCGTCTTCTTCATGAAGAATAACTTCCGGCCTGGACACCGCAAGTTCAAACCCTTCGCGGCGCATGCTCTCGATCAACACCGAAAGATGCAATTCACCGCGGCCTGAGACTTTGTATTTGTCTGGCGTCTCGCCTTGTTCAACGCGCAAGGCAACGTTGTAAAGCAATTCTCTCTCGAGCCGATCCCGGATTTGCCGGGTAGTAATGTACTTACCTTCGCGTCCTGCAAACGGCGAATCATTTACCTGAAATGTCATGCTGATCGTCGGCTCATCTACCGACAGCGGGTTCATCGCTTCGGGATGATCTGGGTCACAAAGCGTGTCAGAAATATTTAGCTTATCAACACCGGAGATACAAACTATCTCTCCAGCCTGAGCCTCATCTACGTCGATTCGTTCCAGACCTAGATGACTTTTAATCTGCAGGATCTTTCCTTTGCGGGAGTGTCCTTCGTGATCGACAATGACTACTTGCTGATTGCGAAACACCTTCCCGCGCGTAACACGGCCTACACCAATAACGCCGACGTAGCTGTTGTAGTCCAATGCACTAATCTGCATCTGAAACGGTCCATCGATGACAACATCTGGCGGTGGAACTTTCTCGATCACTGTCTCAAAAAGTGGCTCCATGTTGTCCGTCATCTGATCCATCTCATGGCCGGCGAAGCCCTCTAGCGCTGAGGCGTAGATTATTGGAAAGTCTAACTGCTCGTCTGTCGCACCTAGCTTATCGAATAGGTCGAACACTTCGTTAACCACCCAATCGGGTCGTGCACCGTGACGATCGATCTTGTTTATCACGACGATAGGATTGAGGCCTTGTGCGAATGCCTTTTGTGTCACGAAACGAGTCTGCGGCATTGGGCCGTCGACGGCATCCACCAGCAGCAGCACACTGTCTACCATCGATAGTACGCGCTCAACCTCACCACCAAAATCGGCGTGGCCCGGCGTATCCACAATATTGATGTGGTAACCGTTCCAGTTAATAGCCGTATTCTTCGCTAGAATCGTGATACCACGCTCGCGTTCCTGATCGTTCGAATCCATCATTCGCTCGACATTCGCACCGCGTGACTCGATAGTTCCGGATTGATGAAGCAATTTATCAACCAACGTAGTCTTACCATGGTCAACGTGCGCGATGATCGCAATATTTCGAATCTTTTCAATCACTGTAGTTCCGCCTAAATATTTAGCCTACAGCTCCCAGGGGAGAAGTAGGGTACAGCTCTGATCTGTTCATAGTTTGCCTCTACAAATAGATAGATAGGCAATAAAGAGACGGAGAGCGGCTGCACAAAAGGCGGCGAGTATACACGAGACGGCGCCGAAAGATTAGTTATCTAAAGGATTTATTTCGCTTAAAGGCTGTTGATTCTGGTGCTTTTACGGCTTAGCCAGCTCCAAAACCGCGACATTGGCGAAGCCTTCGTCGACTAGGTTGGCGGCGTGGAGGCGGCTCATCATGCCCTTTCCACAATACAGCAGATAATTCTTGTCCTTGTCTAAGTCCGCAAAGCCGCTGCGTAGTTTATAAAACGGTATATTCAGCAGCACGCCGGGCTGGGTCTCCCCATCCAGCATCAATGGTTTGAGCTCGACCTCATCCGGATGACGAATGTCGATTACCGTGCTATTGCTAGCAAGCGTCTTAACGATTTTGATCTCGGCAACTTTGCTATCCAGGTCAGCCACCAAGTCAGTGATGAGTTGATGTTTAGCGTTGTCTATCGCGGCATCCAAAACAGCGAAATCGAACCGAGTCTCCTCACTTTCTATGCGGTGCGGTTTTGCCTGCGTAGTTGGCTTTTTGGAGATCACGGCACAATATTCTGGTATGTCTTTGGAAAACTCTTCGGTGCCAATCTCTCGTGCAATATCGATAATTTGCTGTTTATCGCTTGTCGCCAGCGGCCGCAACACCAAGGCGTCGGTTACAGAATCGATAACTGCTAGGTTCGGCAGAGTCTGACTCGATACCTGCGCTACACTCTCGCCAGTCACCAGTGCCTCTATATGCAGGCCTGCCGCAATTTGCTCAGCCGCGCGCAACATCATGCGCTTCAGGATGACACCCATCTGTGCGTTATCCACCTTGTTCAGTATCTCCTCCACCACGCCTTCAAAGGGAACCGAGATAAACTTCACTCGATGTGAGGAGTGATATTTCATCCACAAGAATAAGGCCACCTCTTTCACAGCAAGCTCATGCGCCCTGCCACCAAGATTGAAGAAACAGTAATGGGTTTGCAGCCCGCGCTTAATACACGAGTAGCTGGAAACAGAAGAATCAAAGCCTCCCGAGATCAAAGACAGCACCGAATCCTGACAACCCAGGGGAAACCCACCCATGCCGGCTCTTTGGTCACGCACCATGAACACAACGTCATCGCGCACTTCTATCAAGACGGTAACATCAGGATCCTTCAGCCGAACGCCCGCCGCGTCGGTCTGAGTGTTAAGCCCTGCGCCTACATGACGCTCTACATCGGTAGATTTAAAAGCATGCTTGCCATTGCGCTTGCAACGAACGGCGAAGGTCTTACCCACTAATTTTTCACGGTAGTATTCCAGCGCCAAATCTAACATCGCATCCAAATCCGTGCGGGGATACTTGTCGACGTGCAGAAACTTCGCAATACCCGGCGTACAGGCTAACCTTTCGCTTATCTGAGCTATAAGCACAGGTTCATCCGTCGAGGTTTGGACTTCTAAATTATCCCACTCCCCGGCAACACAGACAGCAGGATCAATTTCGGAAACAACCGATCTTATGTTCTTACGCAACTGACGAATAAAGCGCCTGCGCACTGGACGGGTCTTGATGGTGATTTCGGGAAAAAGCTTAACCAGGAATAACATCTTATCTCTATCTTGTTTTGATCAATTCTGTAGCCGACCCTGTCCAAGTCGGCGATAATTTAGGGCATCTAGTCAAATTTTTTCAAGATCGCTGATTTATGCAGACGCAAGAGCAAGCAACTATTCCTCCTTATTGCACTATTAAGGTGCTTTTTAGTTGAGAATGCGCTTTTATGGTGCGTTTTATTTGCTGCAGATCTCTATTCCCCCGTAAAATAAGGCTTTGCAGCGATACCAGTACTGGCATATATTTTGCTCCTCCCCTAGTACACAAGGCAAGCCGCAGAAGTATAATCGATTATGCATCGGATAACTTTACCAGGCAGCCCTTTGTTAAAGTGGCAGCAAAAGCTGGTAAGATCTCTCAGCTTCCCTAGGCCGGTATAAGGCAGCAAGCGCTATACCGCGGGGCACGGAAAAACGAGCACAAGTCATACATTATCAAGTAGTCGATACCGATTAGGAGAAAAGGACAGAAAATGAAATCTAAACTAGAATACATCTGGCTTGATGGCTATAAGCCAACTCAAACCTTACGCAGCAAGACTCAAGTACGCGATAATTTTGGCGGCACTGTTGAAGAATGCCCAGTATGGTCATTCGATGGCAGTTCTACCCTGCAAGCCGAAGGCAATGATTCCGACTGCTTACTTAAGCCAGTCGCGGTCTATCCCGATCCGGATCGCGCGAATGCCTATCTGGTGATGACCGAAGTAATGAATGCCGACGGCACACCGCACTCATCAAATGGTCGCGCCACTATCGATGATGATGATGCTGACTTCTGGTTCGGTTTCGAACAGGAATACTTCCTGTGGGACCTAAAGACCAACCTTCCTCCTGGCTTCCCTTCAGGTGGCTACCCTGGCCCTCAAGGGCCTTATTACTGCTCTGTTGGCGCCCAGAATGCCTTCGGCCGCGACGTAATCGAAGACCACATGGACCTGTGTCTTGAAGCTGGACTCAACTTTGAAGGCATCAACGCTGAAGTTGCCGCGGGTCAGTGGGAATTTCAAATTTTTGCAAAGGGCGCTAAAAATGCTGGCGACCAAATCTGGATCGCAAGATACCTGCTGGAGCGCACAGCTGAGCGCTACGGACTGGCGATCAACTACGAGCCCAAGCCACTAGGTAAAGATCTAGACTGGAATGGCTCCGGCATGCACGCTAACTTTTCGAACGGCCCTATGCGTGAAAACGGTGATGAGTCTATCTTCACCAGAATATGCGAAGCCTTCAGTAA
>Ga0209632_10001852_pt1 | contig 20904 bp, 15 predicted proteins | sample COG_10_FD_184754 | JGI IMG/M metagenome (GOLD analysis project Ga0209632, IMG submission 184754) | Pelagic Microbial community sample from North Sea - COGITO 998_met_10 (SPAdes) (version 2) | ecosystem: Environmental > Aquatic > Marine > Neritic zone/Coastal water | place: Helgoland, sampling... | reverse complement strand
AGTAAGCCTTAGCGGTTAACACTCACTAGAAGTGGCAGGTTAATTATGAAAACACTACCTAACTGCACTTTTGCAGTATTAGTCACTCTACTCAACCCCTCACAGCTTGTTTTAGCACAAGCCTCATACTTAGAGACATTGGCTGATTCCATCGCCGCTGAACACGTAGGCTCGACCTTGGCTGGGCTCAGCATTGGAGTTTCCCGTGGCGACGAAGTTCTCCTCAAAAAGAGCTACGGTCATGCCAACCTACAATGGCAGGTGCCAATGCCCATGGATGCCGTACATGAGATCGGTTCGGTAACGAAGCAATTCACGAGCGCAGCTATGCTGCAACTTTATGGGCAAGAGAAGCTCGACCTAGATACTGATATTAGCGAATACCTACCAGACTTCGATACCCAGGGCAGACAGATTTCCGTGCGCCGACTGATGGATCACACATCGGGCATCAAGGGCTTTACAGAAATGCCCGAATTTGGAGAAATCGGGCAACGCACATTACCCAGAGAAGACTTGTTGCGCCTGATCGAGAAACAACCGTTTGAGTTTGAACCAGGGGAGGCGCTGATCTATAACAATTCAGCCTATTTCCTAATGGGGCTGATTATAGAATCTGTTTCTGGCCAGTCTTTCGAAGAATATATTGAGCAAAATCTCTTCACCCCTGCGGGCATGGAAAATAGTTCCTACTGCAGCAATAGCGAGTTGGTGGCACAGAAAGCTCAGGGCTACCAGTATTCAGGTGAAGGCTTACAGCTCGCCCGTTACCATGATCATACATGGCCCTACGCAGCCGGATCACTCTGCTCTACCGTATCAGATTTACTCGCCTGGAATCGCGCACTGCACAATGGCGAGATGTTGTCACCTGCGCTCTACGAATTGCTAATCACCCCCGTGCCGCTGACAGATGGAACAGCAATACGCTATGCGATGGGGGTTACTCATTACCTACATGCTACAGGTCGAGTCATTGAACATGGCGGTGGAATAGATGGCTTCCTCTCGCACTCACGCTATTACCCTGATGAAGATGTGAGCGTAATTGTTCTGCAAAATACTGAAGCACCACCTGGGCCTGCAGCGATCGCAAACGAAATAGGCGAGCACTTATTTGGAACACCTGGAATGCCAGTCGCGAAAACTCTTGCTGGGGATCTCTCGCGCTATGAGGGCGTCTATCGCGGGCCAGCCCGCGGCGCCACACTCACTGTGACAGTAACAAGCGAAGACGAAGAGCTGAACCTTACCCTTGAGTCTCGCGGCAATTCTAGCCCCGCTCAAACTCCAGCCTTTATTGGTGCAGACACTTTTTCCCAAGGTAATGTCCGCTATACCTTTGAGCTGGAAGCAGACGCTAGTTACGCACCCGTCCTGCGCATGGATTCTCCCAGTAGCCATTACGTACTAAGGCACCTGGATGACTAAACTAGCAATGCAAAATCTATCCATTTCAGCACTAGTTCTAACTCTCTTCGCTTGTTCAGAGCCGGCGACATACGATCTCATGCTACGAGGCGGCACGATCATTGATGGCAGCAATAGCCCATCTTTTAGTGGTGATGTGGCAATCATCGGTGACCGCATCGCTGCAGTAGGAGATCTGGATGCGTCTTCGGCAACCGTTGAATTAGACGTCAGTGGCCTGGTCGTCGCGCCTGGTTTTATTAACATTCACAGTCATGCTGAGGCTGAAGGGCTGCCCACTGCAGTGAATATGCTGAGCCAAGGTGTTACGTCTGAAATCATAAATGCCGATGGTGCCGGAGCATTAGATCTGCCAGCACAGTTAAGCCCGCTTGAACGCGCAGGCCTGGCAATCAATGTCGGTGCCATGATTGGTTTTAACAGTGTATGGCGAGATGTCGTTGGGCTGGAGGAGGTAAGACCGAGCTCAAATCAGATTCAAACTATGCAGACTCTTGTTCAAGAGGGTTTAGAATCCGGTGCCTGGGGCGTTTCAGCCGGCCTTGACTATGTTCCTGGCTATTACGCCACTACCGATGAAGTCATACAAATCCTCTCGCCGTTCGCAAGATGGAATACCGTATTCGCAAACCACGACAGAGTCACTCCCGAAAGTAGCTTCAGTTCAATAGCAGGCATGAGTGAAACCCTCGCGATAGGCGAGGCAGCCGGCCTGATACCCCTTGTTACGCACATGAAACTACAAGGCTGGGAGCAAGGTAGAGCATCCACCATTTTGGGACGCATGAGTGAAACCCCAACCTCCTTTACGGGTGGAGCCACGGCGGATGTTTATCCTTACCTGGCAGGCCAAACTGGGTTGCAATCACTCATCATTCCCTCTTGGGCACAAGCCGGTGGTCGAGACACAATGCTAGCTCGCTTTCGCGACCCTGCGCTTCGAGCACAAATAATCACCGAGGCTGAGCAGGCAATGCGGCTTCGCTTTGGAGGCCACCAAGGTGTTTACCTGATGCAGTCTCAGCGGGAATTGACGGTTGCTATGCAACAGCTAGAACTGGATTCACCAGGCGAGGCAGTGATTCAGTTGTTGGAAGAATCTGGCCAAGGCATTATCGCGCGTTTCGGTCTTGAAGAAGATTTGATCGAGATTATGCAACACCCGACCGCATCGATTGCCTGTGATTGTGGCGCCTCAACTTCAGAACGTACTCACCCCAGGTATTGGGGCAGCTACCCCAAAGTGCTCGGTGAATACGTACGGGAGAAGCAGCAATTGTCTCTGGAGAACGCCATTTACAAGATGTCGGGATTGCCAGCAAAGACGATTGGCATGAGCGACCGTGGCGTGATTAGGCCTGGCATGTTGGCCGATATTACAGTGTTCGACCCCGAAACGGTGATCGACCACGCGACTTACGACAATCCAACTCTACTGTCCGACGGCATAATCCATACACTCGTAAATGGCCAGATCGCATGGAGTAACGGCGCGACAACCAATATTCAGTCTGGCCGTATCCTGCGCCGTAGTCCGCCACCCTAACAACTATTACTCGCAACTTGCGCCCGGTGCTGAAGCGCATACTTGTTGATGACTCTTAATAATATCGGCCTGTGTTAATCCTAGGAGCTTACATGACAATTGAAGACCGGTTAAAAGAACTAAACATCGAACTACCTACCCTGAGTGCGCCGCCAGGAAATTTTGCGGCCTATGTGCAAACTGGAAATTTACTTTACCTCGCCGGTGCGGGGCCCAAAGCAAAAGGTAAAGTCGGCGTGGAGTACTCCGTGGAAGAGGCGCAAGTTTTCGCACGGGAAGTCGCCATCCAGCACGTGGCCGTAATCAAATCTGCGCTCGGCGATTTAGGGCGCGTAGCACGCATCGTGAAGGCTCTAGGAATGATCAATGCAGGGCCGGAATTCGAACAACATCCAGCTGTAATGAACGGTTATTCAGATTGCATGGTGGAACTATTTGGAGACAGGGGTTTACACGCACGCTCTGCTATTGGCATGGCGTCGCTGCCATTTGGTATTCCCGTAGAAGTAGAAGCTATTATCGAAATTTCACCCGTCTAGGCCACTCCACCGCGCTATGAAACTCGGCTTCTTCAATCGTTTAATCGTTCCTGGGCTCATTTTCCAATCGACTATGGTCGGTGGTGGTTATGCTACGGGTCGCGAACTGGTGGAATTTTTTCTACAACTCGGTCCGCGATCTGCACTGGTGGCGATGCTAGTAGCAACCTGCACTATAAGCCTTGTTTGCGCCGTTGCATTCGAAATGGCGCGCCGCTACTCCCTCCACGACTATCGCCTCTTTTTTCAGAAACTCCTAGGATCTGCTTGGATAGTATTTGAAATAGCTTTTCTCTCACTGATCCTACTGGTCTTGTCAGTGCTAGGAGCAGCATCCAATGAAATTGTAAGTTCCCAATTCGATGCGCCACCGATGACCGGGTCGATTATATTAATGGCCAGCGTTGGTATGTTGGTATTTTGGGGCTCCAACGCGATAAAAAACTTTCTATCAGCCTGGTCAGTGTTGCTCTATTGCACCTATGCAGCGCTGATAGTCTGGAGTGTGTTTACATTCGGCGGCGAGATTCAACATAACTTCGTAGCCGCTGATCAGCCCGCCCTCGGCCTAGATTCAGTGCAAGGCGGCCTTATTTACGCTGGCTATAACGTTGTTACATTTACCTCGGTTCTTTTTATCGTTCGCAATTTTGCCAATCGCCGCGATGCACTATGGGCTGGCACCCTATGTGGTCCGCTAGGAATGATTCCTGGAGTACTGTTGCTACTCGCTATGTCAGCACATTATCCTGAGGTTAATGAGCAGGCCCTACCAATCAACTACTTACTCAACCAACTAAAAGCCCCCGCCGCGCTTGTTTTCTTTCAGCTAATAATATTTGGTACCTTTATCGAAACTGGAGCTGCCTTCTTGCATTCTGTTAACGAACGAATAAGCCATGTATTGCAGGAGCACAGGACGGAGATGCCGCGCGCTATGCGACCGATCGTATCAATAGGCTTTATGATCATCGCCGTATTCGTCGCTGATGCGGTAGGCATCGTGAATTTGATCGGCCAAGGCTATACCTATGCTACTTATCTATTCCTTGGGATCGTAGTGCTACCACTGTTGACCAAAGGCGTGCTGCTAATATGCCACCCAGAAGAAACTGATGTGCCACTAACCTCATGAAAAGCACTATTCAATGACAACAGAAATTGACATCGTTGTTGTAGGCGCAGGTATTGCCGGCAGTTCAGCGGCAGCTGAGCTTGCGGAAAATACGAATGTGCTGCTACTCGATATGGAAGCACAACCTGGCTTTCATGCCACCGGACGTTCGGCTGCATTTTTTGCTCCGTCATATGGTAATGCAATAGTTCGAGGAATAACCGCCGCTAGTGAACACTTCTATCGCAAACCACCCCAAGGCTTCACAGAGGTAGCGCTTATTCACTCGCGAGATGCTGTCTTTATCGCTAGAGAGGATCAGCTTGCACAACTAAAAGAGATGGAAAACGAAATCCCGCTATTAACACCACTCTCTATTATCGACGCCTGTGCTCAGGTACCCATATTGAACCGCGAATACGTAGTGGCCGGACTGCGCGATAATCTAGGTGGAGATCTGGATGTGGACGCGATACTGCAAGGCTATCTGCGCCTGTTCAGGAAGCGCGGCGGTCAATTACTGTGCAAACAAAAGGTCAAGTCGCTGCATTACAACAGCGGAGTCTGGACTTTAAAAACCGATGGTCAGTCAATTTCTGCGCCCATTTTGGTTAACGCCGCTGGTGCTTGGGCAGATGTTATCGCAGAGCTAGCCGGGGTAACGAAGCTCGGCTTACAACCTATGAAACGCACTGCGGTACTCGTAGATCCAAACCAATCTAACGATAGTGCACAGAACATAGATATCAGCCAATGGCCACTGGTGGTGGATGTTGATGAACAGTTTTACTTCAAGCCCGATGCCGGACAAATACTGGTATCACCCGCTGATGAAACGCCATGCGATCCTTGTGATGCCCAGCCAGATGAGATGGATATCGCCATTGCGATAGACCGTTTTGAGAAAGCCACTTCATTAAATATCAACCGTGTTAACCACAGCTGGTCCGGTCTACGCACATTTGCTCCTGACCGAAATTTTGTAGTCGGCTTCGATCCTCGGCTAAGCAACTTCTTCTGGCTCGCCGGACAGGGAGGCTATGGCGTGCAAGCTGCTCCTGGGCTAGCGCAACTGACCAATTCCGTCATTACAGGTGCCAAGTTAACGAAGCAATATTCCCCAGTACTGAATTACCGAAATGAACTGGCGCCAGATAGGCTCCTCGATTCTGGGCATATTATTTAGGGCAGTTTTATTTAATGCTGCATTTCAGTTTCACATTAACTACTTTGATTCTCAGACGAATTATACATATTGGCATTGCCTGTTTGAGGCGCTCTAAAAAAGCCTAAACAACCCAACATGCATATATTGTAAGTGCTGTAAATTCACCTTGACCCTGCTAATTCTCCCCTTTTAATCTCTAATTGTGTAAAACTAAAAGCAACTAAATACCCGCCGGGCCTCACTACTAAGAAGGTAACTATAGTGAAAGTAAGAAAATTGAATGAAAACGCCAAGTCTTTGGCAAAATTTCTGGTACACGGCCTGCTGGCTAGTGGCTTTCTTGTTTTTTTGTATACACCAGCCCTAGCCCAAATCCCTGCCGGGTATACCGTTGAACAAGCCGCGCAAGGAGAAATAGTTTATGAGGAACAGTGCGCAGTTTGCCACGGCTATAATCTAGAGGGTTTCGAGTTTGTACCCAGCCTCAGCGGAAACTTCTTCAGTCGCCGGTGGGGGGATAAACCAATTTCCGATCTTGCGACCAGCCTGCAGCGAATGCCACCGACGCAACCGGGCGGGCTTAGCTCGCCGGCATCTAGCCAACTTATCGCCTTTCTCCTGCAACGCAATGGCGCAGTAGCAGGCGCGACTCCTCTACCGCTGGCAATGGCGGATCTAGTTGGCCTAACTATTCCTGCGCAACCATTAGTTCCGACCGAATTGAATCCGCGCGATCCCAGTTATGATACAAATGGACCCTTGGTTCCCGTGAGTCGGTTAAATAGCATGACTCCGGTTACCAATGCCATGTTATTAAACCCTCCAGCTGATGACTGGTTAATATGGCGCCGTACTCACGAGAACCTAGGGCATAGCCCGCTCGCTCAAATCAACAAAAACAATGTCGCTGATCTAGAAGCCGTCTGGACCTGGTCGCTACCGTCCGGTGCAAACATGATGACACCGCTAGTGCATGATGGTGTTCTCTTTGCCTATAGCAATGGTGATGTAGTGCAAGCCATCGATGCGACAAATGGCGATTTGTTATGGAGCTACCAAAGAGAGCTGGATAACGGTACCCGGGCCAGTTCAAAGAAAGGGGTCGCAATATTTGATGACAAAATTATTGTCCCCACCTCCGATGCTCACATTCTAGCGCTAGAGACAAAAACTGGCAGATTGCTCTGGGATCATCAAATCGACACCCAAGGGGAAACCGATTTCATGATCAAGTCTGCCCCGATGGTGGTGAATGGTAAAGCAATTATTGGAATGACCGGTCAAACCGCTGTGGCCGGTGGCAATTTTATTATTGCAATCGATCTGAATTCCGGCGAAGAAGCGTGGCGCTTCTACACCATCGCTAGGCCAGATGAACCAGGCGGAAATACCTGGAACAACCTGTCACTTGAGGAACGTACCGGTGGCTCTGTGTGGAACCCTGGCAGTTATGATCCACAGCTGAATCTTCTTTATTTCGGCCCCGCCCCTACCTATGACACCAACTCGCTGAGAGTAAGAAGCGATGCGCCCGGCGTAACAAACGATGCCCTGTATACCAACTCTACCATCGCATTGAATGCCGATACTGGCGAACTGGTTTGGTATTTCCAACACATGCCGAACGATCAACTCGACCACGATTGGGCTTACGAGAGACAGATCATAACGCTGCCAGTTGATGGCGTGATGCGTAAAGCAATTGTCACCGGCGGCAAGGAAGCAATATTCGAAGCGGTGGACGCCGCCACCGGCGACTACTTATTTTCTATAGATCTCGATATGCAAAATGTCATTGCGGAAATCGACCCTCGAACCGGGGACAAGACACTCACTCAACAAGCAGTCCCGGAGCCAGGCCAGGTGCTGGACGGTCTCTCCTTGAATGGCATCTGCCCCGATGCATTGGGCGCGCGCAATATGCAGTCTTCCTCTTACAACCCCGCCACTGGCATATTGTATATTCCCATGCAAGACACTTGCATTAACAACCTCACCGAACGACGCTGGCAAAAGTATCCTGATGCGTCCACCGACGGCCTTTGGGGTATGGTAAAGGCGATCGACCTAGAAACTCGCGAGGTAATTTGGACAAAGAGGCAATTCGCGCCGCCGGTCAGTGGCAATCTCACCACAGATAGTGGCTTGTTATTTAGCGGCTCAGTTGATCGTTATTTCAGAGCTGTCGATCAATCTGACGGCTCTGTGCTGTGGCAGCAGCGGTTGGACAATTCTCCCAGCTCCTACCCCATTACCTACCGGGTAGATGGAAAACAGTACGTTGCTGTAGCGACAAACTCAGGGAGTTTCCTCGCCAACAATATGGAACGTACTGCCGGGGTAAATAATCCACCAACAGGCGCCACTTTATGGGTGTTCGCGCTGCCGTAAAAATGACTTTGTCATGAATCCTGTATTTTTAGTTTACCGCCAAGGATTTCTACGTCTCGGTGCAGCCCTCTTAAGGGTATTTACGTACGCACTCGACAGCCTTTAGCAGGAGAGCAGAACTCCCAAACTTTTGTTCCCCCCAGCTAACTAATGACATTCGTGTCATTTTTATGTTCAAATCCTCTAAAGAAGATTTTTTAATCCGTAATGTGCGCAATTCGGTTTCATAAACGCACTACTCGGATTGATTGATTGACAAACAATGAGTGATATAACAATGATCGAATATACCAAACAAAACCACGTCGCCACATTTACCCTGAACAATCCTCCGGTAAACGTATGGACGCCACAATTGCATAAAAATTTCTATCAACAACTGCGTAAATTTCTTGCAGATGACGACGTTCGCGTGGGTATTCTCACCGGTACAGGTGACCGTGCTTTCAGTGCCGGAGACGATATCAAGACGCCAAGGGTTGAACACAACCTGAAAACTCAGGTGCAGAAACACCTGAACGGGTCCGCAGAAGACGAAGATCTAGAGTACCCGGGCTGGGAACGGGAAATCCTGCGCTTGCCGCGTTACAAACCTATCATCGGTGCGGTAAACGGTGTCTGTGTCGGCCAAGGTCTGGTTTACCTGTTGATGCTCACTGATATTCGAATTGCCGCCAGTCACGCAGAAATTGGCTTCCCAGAAATAGCATGGGGTATGGGAGGGGCCGGAGGCGCTACCCGCCTGAGCCGCTTCATTCCCCATACTGCTGCCATGTACATGTTGTTGACCGGAGAAAAACTATCCGCACAACGGGCTCTCGAATACACCCTAATCAATGAAGTTGTAGAGAAAGAACACCTGATGCCTCGTGCTATGGAGTTGGCACAGCGTATCGCCAGTCATGAACCCATGGCAGTTAAGGTCGAAATGGAAGCGAGCTATAACTGTATGGACATGTCTCGGAGTGAGGCCTTGAATTATACATCTCACCTGTATCGCTTGCAGCGGCTGGCAACGCAATCCTTACCCGATCTCGACAAATAACTAGCAGACAAATAGAGGCACTCTCATGTCGGGCAAAGAAAACAGTACTGATAAAGGCGTGCAACAGGCCGAACAGATCCGAGAAGCAGTCTCTGAAGTCGTACTGCCGCAGAACATAGGCGAACTGATAGGGCAGATAGCTCAAGAGAAGCCGGATAAGACAGCCTGTTATATTATCGAGAAACAGCACGGTCTCAGCTACCTTGCGCTGCAGGAAAAGAGTAATCGTCTTGCTGACTCCCTTGAGAAAGCCGGTGTAAGAAAAGCCGATCATGTTGCCCTGTTATTACCTAATTCACCGGAGTTTCTGATTTCATGGCTAGCCATTGCCAAGCTTGGGGCGGTAATAGTCCCGGTAAACAATAACTACAAACCTGCCGAACTGGACTATGTTCTTGCTGACTCGAAGAGTAGCTACCTTATTCTTGATGAGAGTTGCCTGTCTTCTTTCCAGGGTATGACACACAGGCCTAATAGCCTTGCTGACTCTCACATCGTGCTTCGTACTGATCAACAGGACGACAATTCAGTACTAGCTGATTTCAATCAACTGCTTGAAACCGGCGATCCAGATTTCAGTCCGAAACAGCTTGTGTGTCTGGACGACTTGTTGCAAATACAATACACCTCAGGCACCACGGGTTTTCCCAAGGGCTGCATGCAGACGCATGAGTACTGGCTGCTTGCTGCCTTTACCGCGTTGGAATTTACCAAGGATTTTGAGATCGAAAACTGTTTGTCGGTTTTTCCTCTCTTTTACATGGAGGCCCAAATAAAATTCCTACTCTCAGTGGTGAGGGGAGGCACAGTCTATCTGGCTAAGCAGCCGAGTATTTCCAAACTCATGCATTGGATTCGCGACTACGAGATTCATACCTGTACTTTTCATGAAGTGGCCATGAAAGGCATACCAGTAGCAGAAGACGATGCGGTTAATCCGCTGGTGTATGTCAATGCCTTCCAGTACAAGGGTGACAGTCATTCTCAACTCGAGACACGATTTGATGTTGTTGGCCGGGACGCGTTTGCAATGACAGAAATCGGCATGGGTACCTTCGTACCCGCAGCTGCGACCCATATGGTAGGTAGCGGTTCCTGTGGATTGGCTGCCCCTATGCGCGAGTTGAAGATCGTCGATGGCGATGGCAAAGAAGTTGAGCAAGGAAAAAGTGGCACGCTGTGGGTCCGTGGTCCTGGACTGTTTCTCGGTTACTTCGAGAAGCCGGAGGCTAACGCGACTGAATTCAATGGCGATTGGTTCTGCACTGGCGACATTGCCAGGCAAGATCAGAATGGCTATTTCTATATCGTAGGACGCACCAAGGAGATGATTAAGCGAAGTGGCGAGAACATCGCAGCACGAGAGGTGGAATCAGTACTCAGACAATTACCCGAAATTAGTGAAGCCGCTGTCCTAGCAGTTCCAGATGCAATCAGACGTGAAGAGGTAAAAGCGCTACTCATTCTCGCACAGGGCATTTCTCCAGAGCAATGTCCCCCCTCCCTCGTAATAGAACACTGTGCCAGACAACTAGCGCAGTTCAAAGTGCCACGTTATATCGGCTACGTGAAGAACTTCCCTCGCACCCCTTCCAATAAAATTGCCAAGCAACAGATACAGGATCAAGCGGGAGAACCCCGTATCGGGACATTTGATCGCATTGATGATGTGTGGCGCTGACTGCAAACAATTCATCAAAGAAGAAACGCAACGGGACATTAGGCAAAAATAAGAATCAGGGAAAATATTATGGAACAATTAGTCGATCCTTTCTTACTGGCAATTTTCTGGATATGCGTGTTAATTCCATGCGGCATATTTCTACGCAATAGATTCACACTCTTTCAAAAATACCTCGTTCCTTCTTGTCTTATCGCTGGGTTCATTGGCATGATTTTGATGAATCTCGGTCTGGTTGGCGTGCTGTCAACAGAAGGTTGGGCGCCGCTAAATTTTTCTACCTTTGCCTCGCTTACTGCAATTTTGTTTACGCTTAATTTTACAATGATTGGGTTCAACGCTGGCAAGCCGAGTCAGGGAAGCGGCATGAATAAGGATATGACGCGGGGAGTAATTTGGCTTTCTCTCACGTTTGTCGGTGCCTATGGGGTGTTGATTGTAGTCGGTATTTCGATAATCACCGTCTACAACCTTTTAACCAATGCAGGCCTAGAGGCAGCCACCTCTATCAACCTTGTACAAGGTTTTACCGGCGGACCCGCTGGCGCCATGGTTATGGCACAGATCTGGTTAGATAACGCAAGCAATCCCGATGTCACACAAATAATGGATATTTCACCGGATGTTCTAGTAATGGCCGTAAGTTACGGTGCCATAGGTTTTCTTGTTGCTGCGTTTGTCGGTGTGCCACTCGCCAACTTCGGGCTGAAGAAAGGGCTTGCCGCACACACCACTAGTACAAAACTTGACGCATCCTTCGTCAAAGGGGTCATGCCGCCGGAATCGGAAACATCAATGGCAAGGCACACATTACACCCTGCTAATATCGACACACTAACTTTTCATTTTGCGCTGCTAGGCACAGCGCTATTCTGTACTTGGTGGTTGAGTTATACGCTCAAGCTACTTCTACCAAGCGATCTCGCCGCACTGGGCTTCGGCCTGATGTACATGTGGGGCATGTGCTGTGCAATTGTTATACGCAAGATCATAGTCGCCCTCAGTTTTGACTATCTTATTGACGACCAACTGATACATAGGATCAATGGCTTGCTGGTAGACTTTCTCATGATCGCTGCACTCATGGCTGTGCAATGGGATGTGTTGGCCAGATATATAATCCCCTTCATCATCACGGTTGTTGTCGCCACTGCCGCCCTTTTCTTCTGGTTCTGGATTCCATCTCGTTGGCTGGGCCAGAGCGGATTGGAGCGCTTTTTGGTAAATTTTGCTGCATGCACGGGAACGTTAGCTTCCAGCTTGTTGCTTATGCGCATAGTAGACCCCGGTGGCAAATCGCTAGTGCCTGCAGAAGCAGGCTTCTCCCAATTTGCCATGATTCTCCCAATAGCTCCGTTGGCTTTCTTTGTGTTTCCAACACTCGGTGTGCGCACAACATTAAGTAGCGTGTTCTACATCGGATTACTTATCCTGCTGGTATGTGGCACCTTGTTACTTGTTTTGAAAAAAACAGGTTACTGGGGTAATGCCGGCAAGTCAGCTGACTGACCTGTTCGCGGAGAATATTAGTGTCTGAGCTATTTGATGATCGGCAGTGGATGCGGGGTTTTCCACCGGCCAATGAAAACATTATAAGTGCTAGCAAAGGCAATAGCGCGAGTTGGCCGGAGCGACGCTGGTCATTCTCCAATATGCAGCAGCTAGTGCCAACTAAGACAGTATGGCGTGGCACTGGAGCCACGCGGGATCTCGAAACTAAGACATCGGCCCTCAATGAGCTGATGATTGAGACCGAAGAGGGTAGACAGCTTAGCTGGCAAGAGGCGATCGACGCTACTCACACCGACGGCTTGGCTTTCTTGCACAAAGGCCAGCTAAAGTATGAGGTCTATAGCGGCTACTGCGGTCCGCATAATTCTCATCTTATTATGTCTTCTGCTAAGTCTTTTGCGGGACTGTTGGCGGAAATGCTGATAGCAGATGGAAAGGTCGACGAAGACGCCTTTGTGCCACACTATCTTCCTGAACTGTCCAATACCGCTTGGAAAGACGCGACAGTGCGTCAAGTGATGGACATGCTAATTAGCATGGAATTTCATGAAGACTATTTAGACCCCTCTTCAGATGTTTGGCGCTACCTCAAATCCGGCGGAATGGTTGCCGGAGAGATACCTCAAGAGGAACCGCAGCATCTGGCAGAATACTTGGCGACTATTAAGAAATCGGGTGAGCACGGGCAGGCATTCGCCTACCGAGAGCCTAATATAAACGTACTCACTTTCATCATACAGCGAGTCCTTGGCTGCGAACTACAGGATATCTTATCCGATATATTCTGGTCTCATATCGGCGCTGAGCACGACAGCTACTATATGGTTGATCCCGCCGGTTGCTGCACCACGTTTGCCTGTACTCTGCGCGACTTCTTACGGTTTGGTGAATATGTGCGCTTAGGAGTCGGAAAAGGTCTAAATGATGGGCTTATTTTCAAAAAAATCGTTGCAGGCGGCGATCCTGTGCTATTTGCGAAAGCTGGGATTCCAGCAATGAAGGGTTGGTCATACAAGTCGCAATGGTGGGTCCGGCACCAAGCCCAGGGTAACGCTGCCTTAGCTCGAGGAGCCTATGGGCAAATTCTCTATATTGATCCGGCCAATGAATTGGTTGTTGCCAAGTTTGCCTCCAGCCAATTATCACCGGGATACCTTAATGACCCCATCGTAATGCCAATGATAGATGCCGCTGTCGACTGTATCCTTAACGCGTAGAAACAGAGCGTCGGACACAGCAATTATTTATACGTCGCGACCTAGGTGTTTGATAGTAGTCAGGGGTTTTGTCCACTTGAGTTTCTCAGCAGGAACATCCTGCGCATAGAATGCTCGAAACCAGGCGAGCGATATCAGCTCTGCTACCTGCTCAGGCTTCTTCGCCAACTTTTTGTGGCGCGCAGATTTGCTGATATAAATCTCCCTAAGCAACTCATCCACCATTGCCGACATGGACCAGACCAGCAGAGTTTTTACTTCGGTATTTGCCTTTTGCGCCGCCTCAGCAAAGTGCGATTCAAAATCTTGAATAACTCGCCGGCACCAGTTGTGGTTGTTTTTTTCACGAAAACGTTTGAACGCCGATCTCTCGCGACTAAGCGGTTCGATACAGGCCAGCAGTGCCGCGTTGCGGGCATAGGTAGCGACATAGTAGAGGTTGGATTGGAGAATTTTGTCGAAGGTGTTGCGAGTTTCAATATGAGGACGACCCTCGGACAAAAAAGTAAAGTAGGCAATCATCACCGCTTCGGCAGCGAATGAGCAATTTTCGAAATACAGGTAAAAAGTACCCCGTGCCATTTGAGCATCAGAAACAATGTCTTTGACCGTCAACGAGGTGTAGCCAACAGCCTCAAGCTGGCGCGCTGTGGCCGCCAGAACCCTAGCATGCGTTACCAGCCGTTTAGGGCTGCCCTCTAAATCAACAGCTTGTTGTGTCAGAACTTTACTAAATCGAATTGCTTTAACCAAGTTAGAAACACAGCCTCGTTGAACACACGAAAAGAATTACGGTACAGGGTAGATCACCGCTTTTTATTGCACAAGTCGGAGAAAACGCGGTTCTTCCTGCGAATATTAATACCGATAAGGATGTAAGAGCATACAGTACTTCGTGGTTGCCTGATTGAATACGGCCGCATTCAAGACTGCAAGCGCCACCATTAAGTAAAACCGTGTTTCACCTAAAGGAATTCAAGATTGATCACGAAGCAGACGGCGCAATATTTTTCCTGATGCCGATTTAGGAATTGAATCTACAAACTGAACTATGCGTATCTGTTTATAACTTGCCACTTTATCCGCCACGAATCGTTGGATCTCTTCCGCTGACGCCGACGCGCCTTCTCTTAGGGCTATGAAGGCTTTAGGTAATTCACCTGCTTCATCATCGGGAACACCGATCACTGCGGCATCGGCTATGGCGGGGTGAGTTACCAGCAAGGCCTCCAATTCCGCCGGCGGTACTTGAAAGCCTTTAAATTTGATCAGTTCTTTGAGGCGATCAACAATCGTAAAATGGCCATCATCATCTACATGGCCAACATCGCCTGTGTGTAACCAGCCATCTTCGTCAATTGTTGCTGCAGTGGCCTCGACGTTATTCAAGTAGCCGGTCATCACTTGCGGCCCTTTTACCCAGATCTCGCCATCTTCACCGATACCGAGGCCTTTCCCAGATTCAGGATCAACAATTTGACCCATCGTAGAGGGTGTCAATATACCAATAGTGCCAGGCTTGAACTGACCCGCCGGCGTCGCATGACTCACCGGCGATAATTCCGTCATCCCGTATCCTTGAACAACTTCACAGCCTAGGCGAGTTGCGGCTTCCTCAGCAAGCTCGGCACCCAACGGAGCTGCACCACTGAATACAGACTGCAAAGTACTCAAATCATAATTGTCCACCATCGGATGTTTAGCCAGAGCAAGCACAATAGGAGGAGCCACGAATGCTCGAGTTACCTTGTAATCCTGCGATAGCTGGAGGAATTGCTCCAAATCGAAGCGCGCCATAGTTACAACTTTGCCTCCCTGTGCTAGAGCACTATTCATTAGTACCTGCATTCCATAGATATGAAAAAACGGCAGGAATGAAAGAATCGTTTCGCCCTCCGCGATAGGTAACATTGCAGAGGTTTGCAGTAAATTAGCCACAAGATTACGATGGCTCAACATGACACCCTTAGACAAGCCAGTAGTTCCGGAAGAATAAGGCAAAACTATAATGTCATCGGGAGAGACTTCGACCTGATCTTCTAATGGCTCACCAGCTAGCGAGGAAAGTGATGCAACATCGCTGGGATCGATAGTGAAGATTTCCTCGACATCGGTCCCCTCAACAGCTTCTTGCGCCACCGAGAGAAACATCGATACAGTGACCAGCAATTTTGCACCCGAATCTTTCAGCTGGTGTTTCACTTCATGGGCTGTATACGTGGGATTAACTGTAGTAACTGTACTTCCCGCCCATGCAGTGCCATGAAATACCACGGCATACTCGGGAATATTGGGCGCCATTATGGCGAGCACGTCGCCTTTACCGAAGCCACGTTGCTGAAGGCCACCGGCTAAGGCTTTCACTTGCTCTGTGAATTCTGCATAAGTCAGCGAACGCCCGGTACTCCCCTCGACCAGCGCAGGCTCGCTTGAAAGCCGCTGCGCATGCTGCAAGACAAATGGAGTTAATAGGGTTTCCGGTACAGTGATATCAGGAAGTAGGCTGCTGTGAATCATGCTTGCTCCAAGCGTGGGGAATTTTTGATGGATTATGTGCGCATAGATTGCCAGATCACTATCGGTACGTCACGTAATTAAAGAACGTTAATGACTGAATTTCTCTACTTTGTGCCCAATATTGAACTGGGGTTCATAGAGATAGAAGGCTATCTGTTATCTATCAGTCCTATTGAGTATGGAGCTTGATTACACACTGGCGTTTTTGCAAGCGGGCTAGCCATATCCACGCAATGTGGTATAGGCAATTTAAAGACGCTTTATAGACAGTGATGAAGGTAACATTGAGGCATTGTGCCCCCTATTCTTGCTGCCTGAATTGAGCGAGAATGACTCCTGTTTACCCCTGCAGACTCAGGCCAAAGTGAGGCAATTAACACTATGCTAAGAAGAACACTCTCTGTACTAACTAGCCTTCTTATTCTCCAATATGCACATGTAGCTTCAGCTACAGAAGATTCAATAAGTCTGACTTTCCTAGGAACAGGTGCGCCACGTCCCTCGCTCGATCGGTACGGGCCTTCTATATTGGTTGAAGCTGGGAGCCAACGACTGCTTGTTGATGCCGGCCCTGGTATGCGAGAGCGATTATTTCAAGCCGGTGGATTCGAACTACTCACAGATATTAATCTGATTCTTCTTACTCATTTGCACTTTGACCATACGATAAGCGTACCCGGATTGTGGTTAACTGGCTGGCTGTTTGGCCGCAAGAGTCCAATGACTGTTTATGGCCCCGAAGGAACTTCAAATATGATGAATAATTTTGAAGCTGCCTATGCCTGGGACATAGAATATAGAGAAACTGTTGGAGTGCATGAACAGGGCTCTGAGCTTATTTCTTATGACATTGAACCCGGGGTGTTTTACGAAAAAGATGGACTGAAAATCACAGCCTTCAATGTAGAGCATATGCCGATTGATATGAATACCGGAGACCTGCTCGGCATGGAAGGCTCCACACTTGGTTTTCGTATTGACTACAAAGGAAGAAGCGTAGTTTTTTCAGGCGACACACGCTCAACCGAATTTTCGAACATCATAGAGCACAGCATGGATGCAGATGTATTGATTCATGAAGTCCAGATGCCCGCTCCTGGAAACTCCCCAGAGGCGCAGCTTGCCAATGTGAGCCTGTCGGTCCACTCTAGTCCCGCTCAAGTGGCAGCGATATTTGAGCAAACCCAGCCGCGTTTAGGCGTATATTCACACATCATTCCACCTGAATTGACTTCAGAGCAACTACTCAGCGCAACTGATTATGATGGCCCGTTGCTAGTCGCTGAAGACTTAATGACTCTCACTATAGGTGATGAAATTGTTGTGGGACGCGCCGGAGGATCAGGCACAAATATTTTCACTGAAGCAGATGTGGTTGATCAACTACAGGATTGACCCCAAAGGCTAGTGAGCATAGCCATACTTAGGCGCCGAATTGAAGTTCTTCTTCATCGGGGTCAGAGTAAAATTACCTCTCACCTGTTTCTAAACCGCCCAAATGAGTACTGGGTAAATTTACTCTGACCCCACTTGTATGACCCCACTTGTATTAGCCCCACTTGGAGAAAATCTTTGGTATTTCACTCAATCCCCGCTATTTTTTCTCATGGGATAGATCCAAAATGTCAAAGCAGACATATGTTATCCCGTATCAAAGCCCAACAAAAAAATCCACTGGAAACCAGTAACGGGGGCTTCTAATGTAGCCACACATGACGGCCCCAACAATAAGTCAAGCAGTGAACTATTACACTACATTAAAGAAAAGCCTTACCTAGGAAAAATTATGAACAAGAAATTTTCAAAGTATAAAGCTATGTATTTTTCTCCATGGGGGCCTATTTTTATAACCGGATTTTCGGTTTTTATTTCTCTGGCAATCTACGGCAGCGTAATAATGTTCATGACCTCCAGAATTGCTTATCCTAATGCTGATGCTTTCGATATTGGTTATTATTTCTCTGCCATTATCCCCGCAATCATTACCCCTGCTATTATTTATATTTTTAGAAAAACGCAATTAAAATTAGCCCGATCAAATCAAAAGCTTGAAGAGTACTCCAATGAATTAACCGCGCTGAATCAACGCCTGCAACTCTATGCTGATAGTTTAGAAGAGGCTCATATTTATCGAGAAGCGTTGTTTGGAGTCATTGCTCATGATTTTAGAAGTCCCCTTAGTAGCTTGACTGGTGTTCTCAATTCTGTAGAGCTTTTTTTAGATATGCCTGAGCGGCTTCCTGAGATATTTTCTTCACTAGAAAAGCAAAATAATACTTTGCTGGAAATGATTGATTCGTTACTAATTTGGTCTAAAAAGCAACTAAGTGGAAACACAGCATTAACGTTAGAGGCTTTACCTTTACGAAATGTTATGACTCCTATTACTGACTTATATGCACAGATAATAATTGATAAACAGGTGACTATCATAAATCAATTATCTGAAAAGCAATGTGTTTATGCTGAAGCTGTTAGTTTATCGTTAATTTGCCGTAACTTAATTTCTAATGCATTGAAATTTATAGAGCCTAAAACGGGAGTAATTACTCTTTCGATGGAACACGGAACAAAATTTGATCGAATTTTGATTGCGGATAATGGCATTTGAATGTCCCCTGAACATGTCGATAAAATATTACAATCTTCTAAAATTAATGATACAACGCAAGGAACAAATAACGAGCAAGGTCACGGTATAGGTCTATTTATTAGCCAATATTTTATTAAAAAATATAATGGAAAATTAGACTGTGAAAGTACTGAAGGAAAAGGAACCACCTTTACCATCTCAATACCTAAAAAAGTCCCACAATAAAATTCAATAATGAAGATAAAATCAGCATATTAAATCAGTTGCCAACTCAGAATCCTGAGCATGTTTGTTAGGCAGTAAGCGCCAATTTTATGGGTACGAATGTCTGCGTTAACAGCACCTATGAGTGCACGATAGAAATTTACTTTGGGACAAATTCATGTGGGTTGCATTGAACCAGCCTTCTTTAGTCGAGTCAGGCCGACATTGAATTGACCGGAAGAACTAAACTGACCGTGGTTCCTGAACCTTTCTCGCTAAATATTTTTAAGGTCCCTCCCATTTCTTCTACCAGCCGTCGTGACGTGCTTAGCCCTAAACCCAGACCACTTGTTAGGGTTTTTGTGGTAAAGAAGGGTTCTGTAACTTTTTCTAGATTTTCCTGCGAAATACCATGGCCGCTGTCAATGACATCTAAACAAAATTGCGGATTCTCAACCTCACTAGACTGATCTAATCTTGCCCGTATAGTAATATTTCCCTCACCGGAAATCGCATCTCTAGAATTAGCAACAAGATTAAGAATTATCACATTGAGTTGCGTGTCATCTATATCAATAGATTCGTTGGTAAATGACCAGTCAGCCATAATTCGCACCCTGCGGGGGCAAATTTTTTCAGCGTTATTGTGCATTTCCGACATGAAATCGACCAGCTTAGTCTCATTAAGATTGATCTGCGGGGAGGAAGCAAACCTTCCGATCTGCTTCGTCAAGAGCTCACTGGCTTGAACTGCCTTGGTCGCGTCTGCAAGAAAGGTTTTCTCGTCCGGATTGAGCCTTTCTTTGTCCAGTAGCACGAGATTGCCCTGAATAACCAGCAGCAAATTTGCAAAATCATGCGCAATTCGAGCGCAAGCTAAACCCACTGCTTCGAGTTTATTCAAATTGCGCAACCTACTTCGTTCTTTTTGCAGTTCAGTGACATCGGTAGCCGCGCAGACCATGTCGAGCGGTAGTCCCGATAAATTCCGCCTCGGAGCACACGCCGCGATGAAATTCAAGATATCTCCGTTGTGATCCGTCACCGTAAAAGGAAAGCTTTCGATATCTTCACCCGCTGCGGCCAAACTCAGGGCGCCCGACAATGCAAGCGAGCTGTCTTCGTCGACAATAATATCGAAGACTGAGTCGCCCTTCTTTTGATGAACCAGCAAATTAATTGCGTACTTGTTTTGAAACGAAACGGTGCCATCAAAATTAATGATCAGAACCAGGCAGTTGAGAGTGTTTTCTAATAGCACGAGATTCTGACTAGCAGTCTCGGCACGTTCGTGACTTTCGCCGATATTAATTTTCTGCTTCTCGATAGTGATTGCTTGTTTATTTAACAAATGATCCGTCATTTGATACGTGAGATAGACTCCCCTGAACGCAAAACAGGAAAGCCCAGTAATAAGCGAGATGGTCAAACCCCGCATTACCATTCCCTGAGTCGATTGTATGTCGATTAAGATGTAACCAGACTTTATGTCTAAGAGCATTGCAACTGCGATGATGATCACCAAAAACCACAAGCAAATTACAAAGCCCCGCTGACCGTAAAAAATGACCTGAGAAAGCATGAGCAGAGGAGCTAAAAGAAGGAAGTTACTTGCTAAGCCTTTGTGCAAGACCATGGTGGATACTGTGAGCACAAGCATGGCCGAGATCGCTGCCATTTGCACAGCCATGCTAAGCCTTTCTCTTAATAGAGCAAAAATAGGAAAAACCAGTACCGCAATCGACGGCAACAGCATTATACTTACTTCGAAAAATGAGTCCTGTGTAGCGATTCTATAGATAGAGAGCAGCCCCAAGACGGCCCCTATAGAAGCTAGCAGCTTGACAAGATAGGCAGTAAGCCAAAATTTGATTTCGTCTAAACGACTGTCATGCATAGTAATTCTAGTTCGCAATCGACTATCTGACCCATCAAGGATCTGCGCT
>Ga0209632_10001848_pt1 | contig 20919 bp, 19 predicted proteins | sample COG_10_FD_184754 | JGI IMG/M metagenome (GOLD analysis project Ga0209632, IMG submission 184754) | Pelagic Microbial community sample from North Sea - COGITO 998_met_10 (SPAdes) (version 2) | ecosystem: Environmental > Aquatic > Marine > Neritic zone/Coastal water | place: Helgoland, sampling... | reverse complement strand
GTGGTATAGTTGTCTTTCATTCATCTTGAAGATTGTTAGATTGAATTAATTATATTCAAATTAATTCAATTCAATTTTTTAATACCCGCCTGTATTGGTATTGGTATTGGTATTGGTATTGGTATTAGTATTGGTATTGGTATTGGTATTGGTATTGGTATTGGTATTGGTATTGGTATTGGTATTGGTATTAGTATTGGTATTGGTATTGGTATTGGTATTGGTATTGGTATTAGTATCTGTAGTTGTTGTAGTAGTTGTATTTGTATTATTCGTATTTGGATTTATTGGTTGATATGATATACCCAATGGTTCAGTAGTTGTAAATGTTACAACCTTTTCAATTAATGATTTGTGAGCCGAGTCAACTCCTTTAATAAGCAATGTATATGTTTTATATTCACTTACATTAAATATAGTCGCATACCCTGAATATACTTCTATATCTTGGTCGTTATCAATAGAATAATGCCAGTGTGATATATTTGTATATGAAATAACAACCTTTATTGTTTTATTCATTACTTTGATTTCACTTATAGATAAGGTTGGTTCACCGGTTATTACTAGTTCATCTCTAATACTAGATGTTAAATATATATCCGTTTCGGTAGTTCCTTCCTTTACATCAGTCGTAACAACGGTGGTTACATCCGACGTTTGTGTAACGTAAGTTATTTGATTTTCACTTATATCAAAAGTAAAATTCTCAGAAGGGGAAGTATTGGTAGTATCAACTGTTTGCACGGGACCAGGGACAAATGTTGGATTTCTATTATTAAAACTTGTATTAAATTCCATATGATTATAGTTGAAATTGTACAATGAAAAAGATGTAATATAATTATTATGATAAAAAGTAGATAATAATCCATTTTCTGGAGGCGGCTGTCTTTGAGGTATAAATTTTGGGAATATATATGTAACATTTGGCTCGACGTCTTCGGGATCTCCTGTATAATTTGGGTCGCACGTGAGCTTTTTATTTCTATGTCTAATTTTATCATGAAATGTTTTATGCGAACATTTCATTGGTTTTGCTATATTCACCCTATGAGGTGCCAAATTATTATCTAAGCAGTTGTTATTGCGATTAGGGCAATTCGCTCCATAATTTGAATTTTTTCTAGCATTAATAGCATTATATTTTAATCTATTTAATCTGCTTCTATGCGATACAGCACCATTTGTCCCATGAGATTGATTTCTTTTTTTAAAACTTGATTGGCGACATTTTATATAATCATTGTTACTATTATATATATTTATCATTCCTGCCATACTAGAATGATGTTCGCAATTATAATATACTTTATGAAGAAATGGGTCTGAAATGAATACAGTAATTTCACCGTAGTCTATTCCGTTATTGGTTATTCCTTCTGATAAACCATTCAAATTATTTGTAGAAGAAATAGTTTTGATCCAAAACGGATGTCCTGGAGCATCTACTATAAATTTGTATATTTTATTTCTGTATAATTGTAATCTTGGATTATTTTTACCATTTATTAAATATTTACCCTTATTATCTTCGGTTACATTTGTTATTGTATATATTAATATCTCTCTTGTATCTTCTGGTGTTGTTCGATAGGTGTGTTCTTCATTATCTACTTTTTCAGTGCTCCCATTTACTATATTTTGGGCGTATGTTTTATTTCTATTATGTAGTAAAAAAGAATTAGAATACATGAAATCATTTTTTATAATTCCACCTTTATTTTGCTGTGAGGTTATATAGGGGTCATAACAGCAATATAACGCGTGATTGTCTTTTAAAACTTTTGTGTTTGGTTCGCAATTATTACAATTTGTTTGTTTTCTAGATCCAAATAATGGCATTCTAAAAGGTGTATTGCAATTTGTTTTTCTTGTTGTAACTTTATCTGTAGTTTTTATATTGCTGGTCGCATCTAAAAAAGGGTTTATATTAGTAAATCCTTCACCTGTATTATTATATATATTAATTGTCTCAGGCATTAATATATATTACTAATTATTTAAAATTACGGCAAATTATTTCAAATTATTGGCTGGCGGAGGTTCAACTTTACAAGACTTGTTAAAAGCCCCCATAGATTTACGCCTTGCTTTTATTTGAGTATTACAAGGCTCTGGATGATTGGTATTGAATAATCCTTTATATTCCACAAATCTACTAAAAGAATTAGCATATTTTCCATTGCATTTAGTATTATCATTATCACATCTATCTGAACCAACGATTGTATTATATCTAAGCCTATCAATTCTACTACTACTATCTACGGCTCCTTGTTGTCTATAATTCAAATTGTTTGGTTTATAATGAGTAACATTCTCATTGCAATTGTCGTTTAATCCACAGCTTCCCCCGTGTCCGAATGTATTTGACTGTCCTACTTGTGGCATTGAACTAGGTATTTTTTGGGCGAATGTTTTTTTTCTTTTATTTTTTAAGTAATCATTATAATCATAACAATATTTATTACCCTTTTTTGGCTGCATACCTGAGCGGATCAGTTTTTTTTGAGAACGCCCACAATTATCCGAATTAACAAATAATTTATTGGTTGGTAATATTTGCGTATACAAGGATTCTCTTCCGTGTTTCATTGTGTTACAATTTCCACTTGAAACACAAGCTTTGCTTTTAGTGGATTTAGGTAGTCCTGTATTCATGTTTCCAACCGCAGAGGTTGCATTTCTTCTATATACCCGAAACTTTCTTGAATTATATAAATTCATATATAACTATTAAAGAAGAAAAAAAATAAAAAGATAATATAATGAAAACTATTTTTTATATTGCTATTTTTTTCTTTTTATATTTACTATTACAACATTTAATGGATAATAAAGAAAATTTTACGTGCGACCTCAATTTAAATACATATTCAAAATGTTTTGAAAGACATCAAATAAGAAATGTCGGAAAATTAAAAAATGCGAATGGTAAATTTAGTAAGCTACAGCCAATGATTGATAAATTACAAAAAAATATTATTAAGAATAGAGAAGATAGTAAGAAAAATGCGGAACTTTCAATAAAATTATCTAAAATGTCTAAAGGTGAAGAGGTAGAAAACGACCCCGCCGTTTGTAAAAAATATCCAAGTCAGTGTTAAGTTTTTTTTATCATTAATATACAAATGGTATTAATGAAAAATATTATAATGATTGTTGCAATTTTTATATTAATCACTAACATATTTCCGAATTTATCCAATATGTTTAACTTTAAAATACAAGAAGGCATACAAGATAAAAATCCTCCTCCGAAAGGTTGCAGTTCTAGTCAAAGAAATATCGCAACTCAACAAGCTGGTGAAATTGACAATTTAGAAAGCAGAGTTCTTGCTTTTGGTTCTCAATTAAAAATGGTTGAAGATCAAATAAAAAATCAAACACAACAAATATTAATAAATAAACAAAAAATCAAAAGAAGTGCAAACCAGACAAAGGAAGCTGGTAAAAAGGCTTTAAAAGAAAGCGATAGTATTAAATTTAAATAAGTATTTCATCTTCTATTATACTTTCTGGTGATTCAACTTGGTCGGGTTCATCTTCTTCGGTTTCATCTTCTTCTGTAATAGTTTCGTATTCACTTGAACCGTCTGTTTCATATGAATTATCTGTATCGGTTAAAATAATTTGATTCATTTCTACAATGTTATTATCATTATTCTCAACAGTTTGGACGTTTATCAACGAAGGAAGTGGGTTGAAATTATATCCACTTGTTTCATCATCTTCATTCTCTATATTGATTGACAATTCTTCTTTCCAAGGTAGTATATCTTGTGGATTATCCGCATTTATATTTAATATTATTTCTTTATTGAAATAAATATATAGCCTAGTAATAAATGGTTCGAGAAAGGAACCTGTCACGCAAAAACCCATCATTCCTTCGGGAGAATAACACATATCTATCATTAATTTATAAATTGCTATAAATTTAAATAAAAACATCAATGACATAAAATTAAGTATCCCACTTTGAAATAAATAGTCTTTTTTCCTTATAATTTTTTTATAAAGTCTGTAAAAAATATAAAAAATCGCAATGATAGTTTGGATATTAAAGACAAAATATGCATAAAAAAAATGCTTTGTATATAAACCTTCTCGTGAGCGGAACATACCCTTCAACGTAGTTGTATTTTTACAACTTTTTGCTGCGGTTGAATAATTAACCTCGCATATTTCATTCATTGGTTCAATTGGAGAACCATTTAAAAAATCTATTAAATAATAATTTGGTGTATCTAATAATGCGGCCATTATTGATATAGGAACTCCAATACAAAAATAAATTGTGTTTGTTTTTTTATATTTTTTCCCTTTTAAAAATCTAATCTTTTCAATTCGGTGTTTTCTTTTTACTATATACGGTTCCCTACATTCCATACACCTATCGTATGCTGGCATTCCTTTGTTTACATTCCTCCATTTTTGAATACATTTTTTATGAACGTTTTTACTTGTTCCAGAACATCTACACGGTGATATAAATTTATCTTTATAAGTTTCTATATCAAAACATATGCGACATTCTTGCAAATCGTCATCGTAATATGCCTCATCCATTGGTTATTATTAATACATATTTTTTTTTTATACTTATATATTAATAATATGTCAGCAGGTTTTTTCAAAAAGTTAAAAGCAGGGGCTCATCAAATGGGAGAAGATTTCACGGGCCCCGATTATAGATACCAAGATTTTATAAAAACTCCAAAGGAACAAGGTATGAGCGGTGCCGGTAATTTTAATGCATTGGCAAATAATATTGGAGGCATCATCAATTATTCTAATATTTTAACAAAAGGAACAGGTCCAGCTAAAATAGGCAGGCAACCTTTAGGTAATAAATTTTTCTTGAAAACAGCTGGTAAATGTGCTCCAGCTAAAAATACAGGGGTTAGATGTGACGCAAAAACACCTTGTCCTGATAAATCTCCAACATGTTATAAAAATCAGTGTTGGAAAATTTTTAAAAAAGGATTAGAAGCAAAAAGATATTTACATATTGATAATACAACCAAAGGTAAATTGCCGTTTATTAGAGGAGAATCCAATTTTAAAGGTATTGTTCCCGGTATGTTGGAAAATATAATGGAAATGAACCCACTCGAAGTATTAACCGCTTTCGGACAAGAAGCTACTCCTTTATGTATAAAAGTTAAAAGTAGAAGTACAAAGGTTAAAAAGGTGAGAGGACGCAATAAATATTGGTATAGGGACGAAAGTCAGTATGTTGCTTTAAAAGATTTACCTGAAAATTTCGCAAATAGATTTCAAAACTTAGAAGATAAACCAATTTTACATTTATATAATACTGGTGTTGGATTATTAATGATTTATATATTATATTGCTTTCTACAAAAAAAATAAAGGCTAATTTGCCTAAATATCCAATAACATTTTATTAAATTAAATTAATAATATATTATTAACGTCTTCTTTTACGACTTTTCTTTTTCGGTTTTTTGTGAGAATGTCCTAATTTAACACCTCTTCTATGCTGTTTATATGTCTTTGCTAAATATCTTTTACCTCTTGTATTCCACATATAATGTTTTTTAAAGTTTTTCTTTTTACGCGATTTTCTACGTGATTTTCTTTTACCACCCTTTTTTTTAGATTTAGCTGCTGCTTTCCTTGCTTTTGGTTTCTTTGGTTTCTTTGGTGATGTCCCTAACGGACCAACTGATTGTTCCGCTTGTGGAGATGTTCTTCCAGCGTCTCTAAAGATATCGTCACTATCTGTTATACTTCTTAAGTATGCAACACTCTCACCAGTCAAATCACCTGGTTGGATTGCACGGTGCTGACCGAGCCGTCCATCTCTCAGCCCATAGTATTCCGGCCCCGCTTCAGTTATAGGTGATTTCATTAATTCACTATTATATTCTATTGATCCTACTTCGTGACCTGACATTATACATTTAGTTTAGATAAACATTCTTCCCTAAATTCATCCACTAAATCTTGTGGTATAAACCTAAAATCTATTAACTTTTTATTTCTTTCAAAATTTTGTGTAATTTTTTGTTTTTCTAATTCATCCATAAACGCACCAGGATTTTCATAATAATGATCCACCTTTTTCTTACCACATCTATTAAATAGTTTTGGTATATTATCAGATTTATCTCCTTTAATTATTTTAATAAATAAGTCTTTGTTGGGGTTCATTGTTGAATTTTTTTCAGTTTGAACTGGTTTTAGTTTTAAATTAAACAATTGTATTCTTGGTTGTATCAATTGAATATAATCTGTATCACTTGTTATTATTGTAATATTATTATTTGGATTTAGAACGAGGTGTTTTGCAGTAATGGCGATACAATCGTCGGCCTCTAATGTTGGGTGTTTAAATATATATTTGACACCCGCATCTTTAAATACACTATCATAAGCTAATTTAAAGAAAGGACCACCTTGAAAACCATCGTATTTGCGTGTAGCTTTATATGGCGGAAACATCTTCATTCTCCATATATTTTCTCTTTTACAATCTTTAGCCACTATTATAATTGGGTTTGATATAGATAATATATCTGACAGCATTGTTATTTTTGATATACAAGTTTTTCTGAATTTAGCGACAAATTCTTCATTTTCAATTGGTATATCGAGTGGTGTATCTTTTTTTGCTAATTTCCACCAGTTTAGCAAAGCATAAAATCTGTAAAATACAAAATAACTTCCGTCTATGAGTATATAATTTGTCATTTAATATAATTAATAATATTATTTCCAATTCAATTTAGATAAAAAATTTTATTATAATATAAATGAAAACTTTTAAAGATAAAATTTCTTTTGCTAAAAGAAAATCTGAAGCAATAAAAATACTCGAAAAATACCCTGACAGAGTTCCCGTTATATGTGAAAGGTTCAACAATAATATTAAAGATTTAGATAAACGCAAGTATTTAGTACCAAACGATTTAACCATGGCAGGTTTTATGTTTGTTATTAGAAGAAGATTATCTCTTCCTCCAAATCAATCTATTTTTCTTTTTTGCAATCAAGCAATGGTTCCTTCTTCTTCATTAATGGGACAGGTTTATCAAGAAAGAAAGGATGAAGATGGGTTTTTATACATAGTATATGGTGGCGAAAGCACATTTGGATAATTTTTATATTTTAATATTATATATGTCAAAATTATCAGAAATAAATGCTTCTAATTTAACGGTTGGTCCTACCTCAATGTATGATAGTAGTGTTGCCTTAAAAAATCATATTAGGAAAAGAATTAACCATGACGGAAAACGCGCTCAAACATTCGGTCACAATGGTAAGAATAATCAAACCAGCGGAATACACGGGAATGGTGCTGATCGTGTATATTTTATGAATTTATTTCCTAGAATGAAACTACAGCATGTTACAAGCTCGCAACAAAATTAATGTGGCAAATTAAAATAATATAAATTATATCAATCTATATTATATAATGTTCAACTACACGGTAGAATTTTTAGGAACAATGGGTTTAATTCTTGCTATTTTAATTACAGCAGGAAATCCAGTGATGATAGGGGCGGCTTTAGCAGGATTGGTAGCAATAGGAGGTTCTCTTAGTGGAGCTCATTTTAATCCAGCCGTTTCTGTAATGGCTTTGGTAAAAGGAGACTTATCACAGAGTGATTTCTTGGGATATATTTTAGCACAAATTTTAGGTGGCTTATTTGCGTTAGAAATCTTTAAACGTTTTTTATAAATTTTTATTGTATAATTATCTAAATATAATTTATACAATGACTAGAACCTATAAAAGAAAAAAAAGACAGAGAAGAAGAACGCGATCAAAACGAGGGGGAGAAGAACCGCCGGTCCAACTAAAAAATTGCGATAGTCTTGGCACAATCGCAAAAATAAAATGCAAAGCAGGAAACGTTGCTGCTGAAACCGCCTCAGCCTTGAAAAGAGGTGCTAAAAAAGCGGGCGATGGTGTAAGAGGTGCTGCAAATAAGGCAAATGAAATGAAAAATAAAGGCATTGAAAAAGCAAATGAAGCCAGAATGCGCGCCGAACAAGGTGCTAAGGCAGGATTATCGAAGATTGATGGTAGAAATATAAATCCACCACTTGGAGCAGGTGCGACAGGCGTTGATGCTATTACATCAGTTGGACCACAAGCCACTGAAGCAGCTAAAACATTAGCACAACAACCAATGAAGATGGCTCAAGGCGCGATGACGTTTGGCGCAAATTTTGGAAATGCGATGAATCAAGGCGCTCAACAATCGATTGCCGCGTCCCAAGCTGCGGCAGCCCAAGCCGCCAGCGCTGCCGAACACGCCGCACCAACGAGTACTGGTTTTACTGGAGGTAGAAAAAGAAGACAACGAAGAAAATCCAGAAGAAAATCCAGAAGAAAATCCAGAAGAAAATCCAGGAAAAAGAGAAGAAATGGAGGCAAAAGACGTAGAAAGAAAACTAAACGTAAAAGAAGACGATAAATAAAATGTATATTTTAAATTTTAATATATATATATTTAGATTTTGAGTGATTGGGAGAGAAAAAACCACATATAATTTGATTAAAAAAGTAATTAAATTATATTTAAATCGATTAACATTTAATTCGGGGAGCTATATTCATAGTAATCAGTTCTTGCATCAACAATTTAAACGAATATGGAATATTGACTTTATTGAAATGAGTATAATTTTTACAAGTATTACATACGTGAATATTTTTTTCATGATTATATATTGCTATTAACCCGCATTTTTGACACGTGAATATTTGATAAGCATCACTTGCGTGATAAATTCGGTCTTTCGTAAAACGGCCCGCGCCGTGCGAAATCATACAATCTCGTTCCATCTCGCCAAATCTCAATCCACCATCCCTGGCTCTTCCTTCAGCAGGTTGTCTTGTCATTACAACCATTGGACCTATTGCTCTGCTATGTTCCTTGTCGTTTACCATATGTTTCAATCTTTGATAAAATACTGGTCCTATAAAGACGTCTGCTTCCAATTGCTCGCCTGTCATGCCGTTATACAATACGTCATTCCCGTGACTTTCATAACCCAAATTACTCAATTCTTTACATATACGCGCGATTTCAAATTCGCCAAAACTTGTTCCATCTCCAAATAAACCTAATTCTAACAATACTTTACCCAAAACAGTTTCTTTCAATTGAGCAATAGTCATTCTAGATGGGATACAATTATGAGAAACAAAACTATTTGCTATAAAACTATGATTTTCTGAAATGGTTGTAAAATCATATACGTCTTCTGGGTCTATATTCTTAATTTCTTTAACAAATGTAGTAACCAAATGGTCTTTTTGGAAACACTCTTTAAATTGGGCGTACTCAAATTTAATTCCATTCGTCATCGTTTTAAAATATTCTATAGCACATCTACTTTCTCTTCTTTTGTGGTTACAGTATCTATAAGCAATAATATCCATACATTTTTCAATATTTTTTTTTGCGAGTGAAATCGCTAATCTAAAATCAACTCTATCTTCATATTTTGTTTTATATTCACAAATACTTGTTTTAATATCAAAATTATTAAATAATTCTTGCATATCTTCAAGATATTTTCTATGCGAATTTTTTATATCTTCTTTGATAAGACTTCTCATAGGTATTGGTCTAATTCTAACTTGTTGATTTTGCGTGGTCATATTTACAACTACTTTACTTCCATCTCCTCCTTGATAACCCGACAAGAATTCTCGTTTTACACTTGAATTAGCTTGCTTAATCCATTCTGGTAATTTTCTTATACTTTTTGTTTTATTGCCCGCACAAGTACCCAAACAATATAATAAATAACCTAATGCTGGTTCTAAAGTGAGGTCATATGTCCATTTGGCTTTTATATACCTAGGTTTATTAAATCCTAATGTAATTACATCATTTGTTATTTCATTTATGTCTTCTTCTTCTCCAACATATATTTTTATTCTAATGGAATGCGTATTAACGTTCCTGATAGAAATATGTCCGTCTGATTCAACTATTCCCATTAATCTTGCCAATATCATCGTTTTATCATTAGAAATTTGTCCAACAAATCCCAACGATTTCAATCTATCCCAATATCGACCTTCGCCTTCTGTAATTTCCAAATTAACGCCATCGTTTGATGGAACAGGTAATATAGAATGATGTATTACCATTTTATCACAATATGGTATTATGTCTCGCGTTTCTTTCCAAATTAATTTTCCATTATTTAATACTAAAAATTTATGATCTGGCGTGCATTTAATTATTCTTCCAGAAATAGTTGTTAATTGTTTTAATTCTCTTGATTTTATAACAAATCCATCTTTAAATTTAGTATTAGATACCTTCAACGATATTGGGTCTATCGTTTTAATATCCATTTTCTTTTCATTAAATATATCTTTTATATATTTTACTTCTCCATTTGAGAGCGTAATTGGCGTCATCGCACTTAAGCAATGAGGATTAATAATTATATCAGGAACCAAGCCTTCGGCGGTCGTTGGCATATCTTCTGGAGGAAGTATTAACCCAATCGTACCTTTTTGTCCGTGCCTTGATGAAAATTTGTCTCCGATAGTCGGAATACGGTAGGTTCTTGTTCTTATTTTCGCAAATGTATATCCGTCGCCGTTTCTATTTACATAATTCTTATCAACGTATGTTTTTTCATGAGTTCTATATATAATACTTTGGTCTTTGTATTTGATGACTTTAGTATGGTCGTTTCTATGTTCTTTGATGGGAACAATTTTTCCAATAATAACATCTCTATTTTCAATCAGTGTATTTTCAGGCATAACTCCATTGCTATTTAATTTATCATAATTGGCGAATTTCATCCCTTTGGTTTTTACTTTATCTGGTTTACATCTAATTTCTTCGTCTCCTTGGATTTTTTTATCTTCATCTTTTTCCGTATGATATATAGTTGCCGAAAATAATCCTCTGTCAACACTAGCTTGGTTGAATATAATACTATCTTCCTGGTTGAATCCAGTATAAGTCATAATGGCAACAACTACAGAACAACCAGATGGGATTTTGTTTAAATTAATAATATTCATAATTCTAGTATCAACCAATGGTCGTTGAGTATATGTTTGGACGTAAGCAGTTTTATCCATTCTGTTATTAAAATTAGAAGCAAACATACCCATGGCTTGCTTTCCCATAGCACATTGATATGTATTTCTTGGAGATTGATTATGTTCTGGAAAAGGAATACAGCTTGCCAGAATACCAAAAATGGTTGATGGATGAATTTCACAATGAGTGTGTTTTTGTATGTTAGTGCTATTTAATATTTTTGGTTTTATAGCAATCAACGATGTATTCTGTTCGTCAGGGTCAATATATTCAATCAATGTTTTCTTATATTTATGATTTATCAAAAGGTCATTCCATTCAAAATTACCTGTCAATATATCTTTCAATAAATTACGAGTAAATAACAATTTATTTTTAACAACTCGAAAAACTGGTCTTGTTAATCTACCAGCATCATTGCATATAAAGATGGTATTCGTCTTATATTTGAAAATAATACTTGTATATAAATTAATAATTCCCTTGTATTTTTTATCCTTTAATTCATTATAACATTTTTGCGGGTCCTTTGCTATTCCAATCCAATTCCCGTTTATAAATACCTTTACTTTATTAAATAGTTCTTTGGGTGTTAAATCTTTCAAATGTATAATATAATCCTGTATAATATCGTAGATAGGATTTACATCAGATGAAACTGTAATATGTGCCATATATGATAAATTTTTTACCACGCCAACACTTTGCCCTTCTGGACTTTCAGCAGGACAAATAAATCCCCATTGAGTATTATGAAGTTTTCTAGGAGGAATAAGTTTTCCACTTTTATCAATAGGGGTATTGATCCTCCTTAAATGACTTAAACTCGATATATATGTTAATCTACTCAATACTTGGGCTACACCTACTTTATTTGAATTGGTGTTTTTTATTCCAAAATCACCCGTAGCAAGAGCTCGTTTAATACCATTCTCGATAGTTGTAGATTTAATTATTTTATAAATATTAGTCTGATTAATTATATTTAAAAAGTCATTTTGAGATTTCCAAGAACCATTGTTAATCTCTCTTACAGTTTGTTTTTGCATATCCTTTACTAATTTGTTAAAGTAATTTCTGAATAAATTATTTAATAAAGCTCCAGCCAAATCAATTCGTTTATTAACGTAAGAATCGCGGTCATCGGGATCTCTCCAACCAAAACTGGTTTGCAATATTTGATTTGTCATATATCCCAAGAAATATAACTTTTGAATTTTTGTTTCACAGTGAGGGAATAGGTCGTTGTTTAATATATCCAACGCAAATTCTCTTTTTTTATTATATCCTTCGACGGCGTCTAACCCAATTGGAGTAAACATTACATTATCTACAATATAATCTATGGACTTTTCTTGCGTATCACAATCTTTCGCATCTACAATAGATGCTTTTAAACTAAACACCATTTTTTGTAATTTCTTATCTTCAATATCTAAAATAATTCTTTCACAAATTTCTTTATCCGATATAATTCCAAGCGCGCGGAATAATATAAACAATGGAATTGGTAATTTAATTCTTGGAATTTGAATAAACAAGGCGTGTCCGTAACCATTATTTTTCGTAGCGATTGTAATATTAATTTGTTTGGGAGAGATAGTTTTCCTCAAAGGAACCGATTTCATTTCAGCAGCCCAAGACCATTTATTATTATTTTTTAGAATGTTGAAGCACATTACTTGATTTTCACGCGCTCTTTCTTGTGGCAAGATGGTTTTTTCACTACCGTTAATTATAAAATATCCTCCCGGGTCTGCCGAACATTCACCCAATATTCTTGAACTTAAATGAGAATATTGCGTCAATACACAAATATTTGACCTGAGCATAATTGGTAGTTTTCCAATATGTATATGCGGTAGTTTTTTGTATAAAGTTTCTACTCCTTGTAATTTATCGCCCGTTCGTCTTATTATTTTTAAGTTTATATCAATTGTTTGTGCGGAAGCATATGTAAAATTGCGCAAACGGGCTTCTTGAGGAAACATCAATTTCGTAGCACCGTTATTTTCATGAATTTGTGGTCTATATATTTGATAATTTTCAAATGTTGCGATTATTTCAAGAGTATATAAACCCGTTTCTTCGTCCTTATCGTGTTCGCTTCTAATAGTAACTGGATTAAACATTTTTATAGTAGCGCCAATTTGATTCTGTACGAAATTATTGTATGATTCTATTTGATGTCTTACTAATCTATCCAAATGTTTTCCTTTGAAATAACTTCCAATTATTTCCCAGGAAAGTCTTTCCGATTTATTTGCAGGCATTGTTAAATTAATAACATTGATATTTATTTAAATCAATTTTTAATCTAATAAAAATATATGAGAAATAATAACAAGAATAACAATGTTATTAACAACATAAATGATAGTTCTAATAATAATTTATTTTATTTTAGAAATAGAAATTTACATTTTTTAAAAAAAACCCCCTTACTACTATGTAATGGAGATAAATATAACCAAGATAATAAAAAACAACTTAAAAATATACCTTCGAATAAATTTATGACAAATTATCATCGAAATTTCCCATATAATTTGAAAAATTCTTTAGATAGAAAATCCATTCCTATTAAAAAAAATCCGGTAAAATTACAAAATTTAACAACATTAATTGAAGAAATTAATAACGAATACAGCCTCTATAATACAAAGGAAAAATCACCTTTTTTCCTTAAACCACCAATAAACCACCCGTGCGAAATTCCAAAACCAATTCCTATTAAAAAAACACACGTAAATATCAAAGTTAGTATTAATTCTTTAAAAGATTTAATTAAATTATCCGATAAATATCCATTATCCCCCGAATTTGAATATAATATAAATATGGAAGCAATACATAATATTCGCCATCCTATCGTAAAATTAGACAACATGATTGGAATGAAAACTTTAAAAAAATCAATTATCGACCAAATACTTTATTTTATACAATATTTTCACGTCGGTTCAAATGATTTTATGCATACCGTTATTTATGGACCACCTGGAACTGGAAAAACTGAAATCTCAAAGATACTAGGCGAAATATTTTCAAATTTAGGAGTGTTAAAAAAGAAAAAATGGAAAAAAGTTACACGCTCAGACCTTATTGCCGGATATTTGGGTCAAACCGCAATTAAAACAAAAGAGGTTATTAAAAATAGTTTAGGAGGAGTATTATTTATTGACGAAGCTTATGCTTTGGGAAATTCAGAAAAAAGAGATTCGTTCGCAAAAGAATGTATCGACACATTATGCGAAGCTTTAAGCGATTATAAAGAAGATTTAATGGTCATTATAGCTGGTTATGAAAATGAATTAAAAAAATGTTTTTTCGAATATAATCAAGGGTTGAATTCTAGATTTACTTGGAGATTTAAAACCGATAATTATACGCATAAAGAATTAAATCAAATTTTTATTAAAAAGGTTCAAGAAATAAATTGGTCTTTTGATAAATCTATAAAAGATAAATGGTTTGAGACAAAAATGAAATTTTTCTCTTTTTTTGGCAGAGACATGGAAACACTTCTTGCAAAAGTAAAAATCGCCCATAGTAAAAGAGTATTTTGTTTAGAAAAATCTTGTAAAAAGAAAATTACTTTAGAAGATATGAATAACGGTTTCGAACTATTTTTAGAAAACGACGAAGTTAAAAATAGAGAGAATGATGATTTTTTAAATAGTATGTATTGTTAATGGCGAGTAATTCAAAAAAAGTAATTTCTATTAATCCCGATTTTTTTAAAATTGGGGGAAAATCAAGTAAAAAAAACAAAAAAAACAAAAAGGCAAAAAGAAGAGACAATGATGCCCTATCGTCCAGTGTAAACAAGGGTTTGAAAAAAAACTTACTTAACAAATTAAAACAACATCAACGAAATAGAGATAATGAAAAAATGAAAACCGAAATTATGGGGGACAACATAAATAATAATGTCGATGACGAACTCGAAAAAAGCATTGACTTTTTAAATTCAATTGTTAAAAAACGAAAAAGTAAAAAAGAAAAAAAACGAAATAATAAAACTATTAAAAAAAAACCTTTAATTGAAAATACACCACAAGTACAAGCCGTCACAATCGACGCAAATTTTGAAAAATCAGAAAGCTTAGTTATAAATAATAAAACCCCCGATATAAATAACCCAAAACAACCCAAGTTTGGTTGTTTGAAAAATGGAAAATTACCAACATATAAACAATATAATAAAACCATGAAAAACAGAAATCAAGACAACACAGACGATAAAAGGCCCCCCATCGCTTTTAACGACACACCCGTTTATAATGAAACTTTTGACGAAAGACAAAAAAACTTAAAGGATATAAAGGTAACATATAATATGCCACCATTAAGTCCAAAAGCTACAATATTAGAAGAAGTAAGCAAACCGGCGCCTATAGTGACAATTGACAATACATTGAATATTACTAATAAAAAAAGGAAAAAAAGAAAACATAAATTAAAAACTATCAAACGAAAAATCACACTAGGAAAAAAACACGGAATTGTTGGCGTATTGATAAAAAATAGGAAAACTAGAAAAAATGTAAAAAAAGAAGTATCAAATCTAGAAAAGAAAAGTATGACCAATATAAAAAGATATCTTAGAAAACATAATTTGGTTAAAATTGGAACTTCAGCCCCCGATGATATTTTAAGAAATATATATGAAAGTTCTTATTTATCAGGTGATATATATAATAAAAATCCTGATACTTTGCTTCATAATTTTATGAAAGCATAACATTTTGTTAAACATATTAAAGAAAGTATAATATGTTTATATAGACTAATGCCAAGAAACAACAGTAACAAAGAAGAAGCACAATTGAGAGGAATTGCCTCTTTTTTCAACGCAAGAGAAAAATTTTTTAAAGAGCACAAAAATGAAGAAAAAATTATGTTATTACAACAATGCGGTACATTTTACGAAATATATGGATACGAAGGCGTAGAGGACGACCCCGTTTATGAATATCCGCGTATAATGCACGGGGCTGCACCTTGGTATAAAGCAACCATCGGTGGCAAAAGGGTTGTATGCTGCGGCCATAATACTTCTTCCATCGATATTACTTGTGAAAAATTAGCAAGGCAAGGCTGGACTGTCAAAATATTAAAAGAAATAGGAAAAGATTCTAAAAAGCGAAAAATACACGGTCCTCTAAAAACTATTTCTCCAGGAACACTTGTTCCTATAAATAATAATCAGATTTTAACAAATAACTGCGTATGTGTTGTAATAAATTATAAATACAATCATAATAAAAAAAGTCCGCAAATTACTATTGGTGTATCCAGCATAAATAATGTTGCAGGCTCTTCCAAATTATACGAATATAGTTGTCTTATGCCTCTCAATGATTATAGCGCTTCGACCTTTGAAGAATTAGACCGTTTTATTTCTATTAATATACCAAAAGAAGTTTGGATTATACATAATGTCCCTAGAACTAAAGTGGATGATATTATTAATTTTGCCAATTTAAATTGTGATAGAATTAATATTATTGAATCTATGCAAGAAAGCAAATATCAAAATATTATTAAAGAAACGGCTAATATTGAAACTCAAAAAGAAATTTTATTAGAACAATTTACTCCTAGCGACCCTGATTTTTGGTATGATACTAAAAGATTTCAATATAATAAATATGCTACTCAATCTTATTGTTTATTAATAAAAATTCTTTCTACTTATGACAACGATATAGTCGAGAAATTATCAGACCCAATAATCGAAACTTTGTCAGAAAAATTAATTATAAGAACTCACGGGTTACGGCAATTAAATATTATTAATACAGAACATAATAATGGATGCTATTCAAGCATAGAACGATTGACTAATAAATGTAAAACAAATATGGGAAGAAGAAGTTTTCATAAATCATTAACTTCACCCACGACCAATATAGAAAGTCTTGAAAAAGACTATGATACGATAGAACATATTTTAAATAACAATGATAATATTGTGAAAATAAGAAAATTGTTATCTTGCATCGATGATCTTGAATTATTGTATAGAAGGTTCGTTCATGAAAAAGCTACTCCACTCGATATTGGAAAATTTTATGATAGTTTATGTATTATAAAAGAAATAAATGATTTTTTTGACAACGATAAACAAATCCAAGAATATATTGTCTTTAAAAATAAAAAATTATCACACAATGACATATCAAAATTAATTTCTCTTATTGAAAAAACTTTTAACATTGATGTTTGCAAAAAATCTGAAAAAATAGACCCGGAAAAAATATTTTTTAACAGGGGTATTTACAAAGATTTGGATAAAGAACAAAATAAATGGATTGACACTAACGAAGAACTAAAAAGATGGAAAAATACTTTCGAAGCTATTCTTAAAATTGACAATTCGGTTCATATACATCAAACCGAAAAATCAGGTATGTTTTTAAAAGCCAGTTCAAAAAGATGTGATATAATAGTAAAAAGAATAAAGACAATGGTCTCGGAGTGTAATACGTGCCTTCCATCTTGCTATAAGACTGTAAAAACAGAAAGTGCAGGAGATAAAAACAAAAAATTTGTCTCGCACGACTTAAAATTATTATATGCAAGCTATTCTCAATCATATGATAATATTGCTGAATTATTAAATTGTAAATTTAAATGCTTTATTAGGGACATATTATTAGATTTTAATATTGAAATAGAGTCTATTGTTAATTTTGTTAATACAATAGATATAATTTATAATAAAGCTTATATTTCAAGAAAATATAATTACTGCAAACCAATGACTGATAGTGGCGATGGTCCATCTTTTTTTCATGCTAGAGATTTAAGACACCCATTGGTTGAACACATCCAAACAAATGAAACGTATGTATCTAACGATATTCACTTGGGAATCGAAAATTCAGGCATGTGCTTGTTCGGAGTTAATACTTCGGGAAAATCAACGATTATTAAATCAGTTGGCATAGCTATAATAATGGCACAATCGGGCATGTATGTTCCAGCAAGTGAATTTATATATAAACCTTATAGAAGTCTTTTTACTCGAATATTAAGCAATGATAATTTATTTAAATGTCTTAGTAGTTTTGCTACGGAAATGTCGGAATTTCAATATATCGAAGAGTTCGCGGATGAAAATAGTTTAGTATTGGGGGATGAATTATGCAATGGGACTGAAACAGATTCGGCTGTAAGTATCTTTGCGGCTGGATTATTAGCGTTGAATAAAAGAAAAACATCGCATATATTTGCGACTCATTTACACTCTGTCTTAGAAATAAAAAGAATTCAAAACCTTGAAGGTCTTGATATTAAACATCTTGAGGTAAAATATGATGATATAACAAATGATTTAATTTATAAAAGAAAGTTAATGGATGGCGTAGGGTTAAAAACTTATGGTTTAGAAGTATGCAAACAATTTAATTTTTCAGAAACATTTTTACAAAACGCGCGTGATATTAGAAATGAAATACAAGAAATAAATTTAAATATTAAAAAAAGCACATATAACAGTAAAAAAATCAAGGGCAGGTGTGAATTTTGCAACGAAGAGGGTGTAGAAGTACATCATTTAAATCCACAAGAAAAGGCGGGTGAAAACGGATACATTAATACTCATCATAAAAACCACAAAGCAAATTTAGCAAATGTATGTAAAGAATGTCACCATAATATTACAATTAATAAAATTATTCACGAAAGAATAAAAACATCAAAAGGTTATAGATTAATAGAAATGGGGAGAGAAAAATAATAGATTTATATTATATTATGAGTTCTTTATTAAAATTTATAAGAAAACATTGGGAAAATATATATATTGTTATTTGGTTTTTATGTATAATGATATTATTACAAGCAATATTGGGTATAAAAATAGTAGACGATAAAAAAAAAGACAAAGATGCTGAAAAAGTAGCAACAAGAGTAATAGAAAGCATGAAAAGCAGTAATAAGAAAGTGACAAAAAGTATATGCGATGGTAATAATATTGCAAAAGCTTGCGCTAAAATAGGAAAATCCGGATTAAAAGCCTGTAATACTTTAGACTGTTGCGTCTGGGCAAAAAGTAAAACGGGAAAATTTTGCGTCGAAGGAGACAGTGATGGACCTGAATTAAATCAAGATCACAAAGGCAAGAAATTCGAAGAGTATTACTATTTAAATAAAAAATATAAAATAGAATAACAAAAAATTGATATTAATATAATATTTATTATTATATTATATACGATGATTATCCCTGTCAAGTGTTTTACGTGCGGAAAAGTTCTAGCCGATAAATATTTATTTTATCAAAAAACAGTAACCGAAATTAAATTAAAAGAAAAAGATGAACTATCTGAAATTAAATATTTAAATGCTTCAAATTTACAAAAAACAGCTGAAGGTAAAGTAATGGATGATTTAGGATTAAGTAAAATGTGCTGTAGAAGACACCTGCTTACGCATGTAGATATTTTAGGTTAATTAATTTAGAATATTTCTTTTTCTCTTTTTATTATATATATGGCGTTAAGAAATAAAACAAGAAGAAGAAGAAAAAGAAATTGTAGGCAACGAACAAGAAACCATTTGGGTGGTAGAAATAAAAGACGCGGTAAAAAATCGCGCGGTAAAAAAAGAAGAAAGAGTCGAAAAAGTAAAAGAAGAAGAAGTCGCCGCAGAAGAAGAATGAAAGGCGGAAGCGGATGCGGTTTAAACAAGAATTTAGGAGAACAATATACTTTAAGACGATACAATAACCTTTCTGGCGGGAACCCACGTGATAATTACGTGTCAACCAACAATAATTATGATGTTCCTTTGCCTTACAAACAGCAAAGAGGCGGAGGTTCATGGGCGCAAGATTTTGGACTAAGTGATTTATACAGAAGTGTTTATAGTTTAGGCAATACTGTCGGTGGAATACATCAAAATTATACAGGGAGGCCAGGATATGAATCTAGTAATCCAATGGACCAACCGGGTTTAAAGACCCCCGATTATTTACATAAAATTCCAGATGTTAAGGCTCATCACAATCAAGGTGTTATAAATGCCGCAAACAAAGGAACAGTTAAATAAATTACTTTTTTAAATTTTCTTTATAATTAATATAAATAATAATGAAAGTTATGGATAAAATTAGCAAACTTTGTACTCCGGCGATGATCTATTTTATTTTATCAGCCGTTAGTTTTTTAGGAATGATGATGCAAAATTGCACGGATAGTTCAAAATATAAAGTCGGAACTATGGAAGTTGAAACTCCTTGTCATAACGGAGCGTTTTTTGCTGCAAAAGCCGCTTATATTTTATTTTTCACGTGGGTTCTCAATACATTATGTAGCAAGGGATTTAAAACCGTATCTTGGGCTTTAATCTTATTACCGTTTCTAGGTATGTTTTTAGCAATAGGACTTGTTTTTATTGCCTTATTAACAGGTAATAAAGAAGGTATGGATGTTCCCAAAAATTATGGAGAACAATTTGAACCCAATCCTAGAGTAGAAGGAAATTTACCACCAATTCCAAGTGGTGCCCCCAAAGAAGGCTTTTACGAAGGCGAAGAAAGTATGTGCGACGAAGGTTACTCCAAAGACGCAAGTGGAAAATGTGTAAAAGAGAGTTTTGCCGGTCGCGAGGGATTTTATGAAGGTGCAAAAAATCAATGTCCCGATGACGAAGAATTAGATAGTAACGGCGAATGTGTCCCAAAACAAGGAGCGTTTACCGGAATGGAAGGGTTCGAAGATACAGATATGGCAAATCAAGATGAAGAAGAAGAAGACACCTTTACCGGGAATTACCGCGAAGGCATGTCCGCCGAAGACGAAGAGGGATTTGACGATGAAGAAGAAGAAGG
>Ga0209632_10001846_pt1 | contig 20950 bp, 27 predicted proteins | sample COG_10_FD_184754 | JGI IMG/M metagenome (GOLD analysis project Ga0209632, IMG submission 184754) | Pelagic Microbial community sample from North Sea - COGITO 998_met_10 (SPAdes) (version 2) | ecosystem: Environmental > Aquatic > Marine > Neritic zone/Coastal water | place: Helgoland, sampling... | reverse complement strand
GGGCGTAAAGAATAGCGGCTGTAAAAGCCGCCATTCCTATTAGTTCGAGGGTGAATTTCATGGGGTTCAATCATCCCCATAGGCAGAGGGGATAGGCTCGTTTGTGTGGGCACAAACAAGGCTTGCATCTTCATAGTTTATTTCACATCCGGTGACGTTCCATTGAGGGTCGCCACCGTCTTTGATAGCCGCAAGGATCAAATCCTTTTCAGCTATCACGGCGTCATAAGATAAAGCTTCGCCGTCCTCTGCTATCCAGAATTTAGGATAGCCGCCTAGACAGGTGAACGGTCCACCTTCTAAGGTTTCGTTAAGATCGGCGGCGTCAAGAATACGTTGTCCCATAAGATAAAATCCTTTCAAGATTGTGAGGGGTTGGGGTGGGGTGGGGCTGTTAAGCCGCCACCGCATCAATGGTTGTTTTGGCGGCGTCCAAAATTGTTTGAACACCCTTTTCCGCTTGGCTGGCGGCGGTCATTATGATCTTGGGATTGGCTTTCAAACCCTTGATCCAGCCATTGAGATATTCGGCGTGGTCGGCGCGTGGTTCGGCGTCAACTTTTGTGATACCGGACAGCATTGCCGCGCCTAATTCCGCTATCAATTCTTCCTTGGCATAGCCGTCACAGCCAAAGCGCGTTCCGAATTTCCGGTTTAATCTTTTCTCGTTTCCGGTCCAATGAATTAGCTCGTGAAACATCGTTCCATAATAGCCGCTTTCATCTTTGAATTGCCGCTTTTCTGGCATGCAAATCCGGTCTTGGCTTGGCATATAGAAAGCTTGATCTTGGTTTTTCCATTCGATTTTTGCACCGCAATTTTCGATCAGCCAATCAGCATTTGAAACATCATTCCAAGCTTGGTCGCGGTCATCCTCTTTGACCTCAATCCAAGACCCGTCCCAATTCTCAACTTGATCGGCGTTGAATACCCGATAGGTTTTCATTAGTGGAATTGCGCTGGTGGTTTCTTCGCCCTTATCGTTTTTGTCTTTCTTCAAAAGAGTTTTGAAGAATACGACCTCGGTGGATTTTTCACCCTTCCGGACGTTTGCCCCTAAGCTTTTCCATTGCTGGAATGTGCCAAAGACAGGGGATTGATAACCTTTGACCGCCATAACCATTCCAAGGTGAAAGCGATTGATCCCAGAATATTCGCGTTTCTTTGCGCTAATCGGCTGGCCTTGGTTGGTCGTTACAGTTGACCAAGGTTTAGTCCAAGCCGTGCCGTGATCTTTCATAAGGTCGATAACGGTGGCGGCGATTTCGGAAAGAATGTTTGATTGTTTAGCCATGATGAAACCCCTTTCAAAAGGTTATAAGATTAAAGGTTGTGGTAGTTGTGGTTTATACGCAACCAATTGTCAAATGGTTGTGGTGTATAAATTGATAGCCTAACGATCTTTGATCGTTGTCGCGCGAGGAAAGCACGGCATTACAGCCCGAATATCGGGCTGCAAAACTGTAGTTTCTAGCTATAGCGGCGGCGTGTTCCAGACCCTAAAACTTCATCGGTTTCCAGATAGTCAAACCCTTTATAATTGCCGCTTTCCATCAAAATACTTTCGATAAAGCTTGCAATCGCTTGCCGTTCATCGTTGTTCGTATCTTTGTGAGCAAGAAAATGGTTTGCCATTGTTCTGACCATTTCGACCTTGATTGTTTTACGTGCCATAATTGAAACCCCTTTCAAAAGGTTGGTTGTTGTTTGGTTGTTGTGGTTATTGTTATCCTAGAAAGCTTTGCTTTCTTTCGCGCGAGGCTCGACATGGAAAAATACCGTGTGAACATCGCAAGCCAGAACGCCGTACCATTCAGCATCGTGGTATTTTTGAAAGCCGTATTCTTCACAATCTACAGCATGGAAGCTTTCATATTCGGCTTCCATTTCCTTTGACCATGCGTCGAATTGAAATTCATCTTCATCCTCAAAACCGGATTGGTCATCATTGAAAAGAGCGGTCAGCCAGTGGGACGGTAGATTGAATTGTTCGGTTTGAATTTGCATAGTGAAACCCCTTTGTTTGGTTGTTGTTTGGTTGTGGTAGTTATTGATAGCCTAGACCCTTTCAGGGTCTTTCGCGCGAGGCAAACAATCCAAAGCGGGCCAAAATCTAGGCCCGCTTTCAATTATTTACTGTTTACAAGCAAAGCCCTTGGCAATCCGATAAGCGGGCCAGCCCCAACCCATTTGACGGGTTTTAATAGCTTTTAAAAATTGGGTTGCTTCATCGGCTGTTTTGAATTTTTTAACCGAATAATCCAAACGGTCATCGGTGTAGCAACATCCTTCTTGTTTGTTGCGGCGTGGTCCGGAAACAAGGAAGCCACCGTATCGAAGTTTGATAATGAACATTTGCAAAACCTTTCTAGTTGGTTGGTCGTTTCGATATGGATTAGTAGCCTCAACATCTTCGATGTTGGTCGCGCGTATAGGGGACGATCTTATTTTGATATTTTGTTAAGGTTTGGAAGCGGCTAAAAAAAGCCTATGTTTTCAAGGGCAATCAGCACCTCTGGAAACGTCTTAGGGCAAGAAAAACAGGGCAAAACCGATGCAATAACCTATCATTAGGGGCAGAAAATGCAGCAAAAACAAGAGATTGTGCGGGTGATGTGCAAAAAATGTGTGTAAAATGGCAGGATCGGGGCCAAAATCGGGGCAAAATGAGAAGGAACGGGCGATCATGGGGGGGGGTAGGGCCGACCCGCGAGGTCGAAATCTGGGAATTGCAGTTACCGACCCCTCGGAAAATCTGAGCAAAATTTAAAAACGTCAAAGGAACCCAATGGGACGCTTACCAAGAAAGACTTTACCGCCAGAAAAGAAGCTGACCCCCGCACAGGTCGGGCGGCTTCGGGCAGACATTTACAGCAAGGTATCCGAGCAAGTATCCGAGGCCCACAAGGTCGTAATGGGTACACACGATGAAGGCTGGAACCCCACACAAGCGCGAGTATTCGCCTCGCTCCTAAACAAAGTCATGCCTGACCTCACCGCTCAATTCGTACAGCACGAACACACGCTATCAGAGACACCCGAAAAGTTGTCCCGTTCACAACTAGAAGAAATTGCTCTAGGGGTAGGCGACATAATAGAAGCTGACCAAGTGGTGACAGAGCAATGATGAATTATGACACATCAAATGACGAAGAATTTACGTCTGTGTGGCACGGGAAGCACCCTCTATGCTGACCTCGCAAGACGCCGCGCGTCATTTACTTAAACTCAGGAAGGCCGAGGAAAGCTTTGACGGCTATGTTCGCCTTCATAACCCCACATGGCAGCTACCAGACTTCCATAATAAGATGATCCGTGCCTTGGATTTGCTGGAAAAGAACGAATTAACCAGCCATTTCGACCTGTCCGGATACGAACAGACGCAGAAACCGCGCGTTCCTGTCCGTAATATCCTAATAACGATGCCCCCTCGCCACGGTAAATCCACATTTGGCTCGGTAATATTCCCTGCCTACTTCATGGCCCGCAAGCCCAGCCGCTTCGTAATGTCCACAAGCTACAACTCTCAACTCGCCACCGACTTTGGACGGCAAGTGCGCGATCTGGTCAACGAACCCCTGACCTCGCAAGCCTTCCCTGACTTTGAAATGTCACCTGACAGCCGCGCCGTAGATCAGTGGCGCACCACTGCTGGCGGGGCGGCGTATTTCATCGGCGTTGGCGGCACGACCACGGGCCGCGCTGCAAACATGCTCTTGCTGGATGACCCCTTAAAGAGCCGCGAGGAAGCCGAGAGTGCAACCCAGCGAAACAAGGTGTGGAACTTCTATGTATCCGCTCTCTCTACTCGCCTACAGCCTGACAAGGACAACATACCGCCCGCCCAAATTGTCATCCTTACGCGCTGGCATCCATCCGATGTTGCGGGTCGCCTTATGGAGACAGAGGATTGGAATGAGGGCCGTTGGCTGCACATCAATTTCCCTGCCGTTCAAGAGAAGCCCATCAGCGGCGACAACGGGCGGCAGAGCCGCAAGGACTTACCCAAGACCGACCCCAATTACATCGCACCGGACGTATGGCGCAACTTATCGCAGGGCAAACGATACATTCGTAAGACTGAGCGCACGGCATTGTGGCCCGAAAGGTTTAGTCTTGAGGATTTGGACCGTCGAGAACGCCTAAACCCGCGCGAGTTTGCCAGTTTGTACCAGCAATCCCCCTTTATACAGGGCGGCAACTTACTCAAGTCGCATTGGTGGCGGTCATATCCGTCCGATATGAAGCCTGAGAATTTCACATCCCTCATAATTTCCGCTGATACGGCCTTTAAAGCCAAGTCAACGTCCGATTATACGGTAATGATTACGATGGGCCTCGACGCTTCTGGCGACATTTACATAGTTGACGTTCACCGTGACCGCTATGAGTTCCCCGAACTCAAGCGCAAGATGATTATGCTCAACAATCAGTGGCGCGGCAAAGGTTTGCGGGGCATTTATGTAGAGGATGCCGCAAGCGGTCAAAGTTTGATACAGGAAATGAAGCGCGAGAGTGGCTTATCGGTTATTCCCTACCGCACTTCTGGCGACAAGGTATCCCGCCTTTCGGCGGTCTTACCATTAATTGAGGGTGGTCGCGTCCTACTACCGGAAATGGCCCCTTGGTTAGACGCTTTCCATGACGAGTGCCAAACCTTCCCGTCCGGAACCTATGATGATCAGGTTGACGCTCTCAGCATTGGCCTTGACGTACTGGCCCGCACCCCATCCACCGGAGAATATTACAAGCCGCCGTCATTTGGGGCGTCCAGCCTTTTGTCATCCACTAGGTCCGACCTTACCGCTGGGGCATCTTGGCGAAATTGGGGCGAATAAGGGACGATTGATCCCGCATAATCGGAGTAAATAGACCCATGAGTTTATCAAGCACAAATTATCGCGGCGAGTTTACGCCTGAGACAGACGGGATCGTGGTGGATTTAGCCCCTCACGCCAACAAGCTTATGGCGTATGAGGACATATCGGCTGACTTGAGCGACAGTGACGAGCAACGTCTTGTTGATTACGTCAAGGCCGCGATGAAAATGTCTTACGACAGGATCAGCCGCCGCTATGATCATTGGACCGAGGCTGACCGCGCCCATGATGTTTATGTTCGGCCTGACTGCACGGCCTTCCGCGAGAAGGCGGTGATCGCAGACACTCGCGCCATTGCTGATACTGTTCTCACCTACCTTATGGCTGCATTGACGGGCCGCAACCCGATGTTTCAGCTTGAGGGTCTTAACCGTCAAAGCCGCAAATCGGGTGCGATCATTGAACGGCTCTTACACCAACAGATGCGGCGAACAGCGGGGGAAGCGCGGCTTGCTCAACACTTGCTTGATTGTATTCGATATGGATACGCCCCAACAAAGGTCACTTGGGACAACAAAAACCGGACCAACCAGATCACAAACTTTGATCCGAGGCGCGTATTCCATGATCCGAGGGTCCAGTGGGGCGATTGGGAGAGGATGCAGTATATCATATTCAATGATTATTCATCCTATGACGCCCTTTTACAGAGCGGCATGTACCCCAAGCTGTCGAAGTTCCCTGCCTTGCGGAACCGCCTTACCCCGCCAGCGGGCGGGTGGGAAGCGCACCGCTGGCACAAAGAGGCGGGCCGTGGTTTATCAATAGACCCTGCCGAGCGTAATCACCGTGAGAGTGGAGGGACATATTTTACGCTGGGCGACAGTCGCGTTACTGATGAAATGTGGATACGGCTTGCGGGCTATGAGGTAAACTTGCCTCAGATTGAGGCTCTTTGGATGGTCGTTACTGTCCTTGATGAAAATGTAATTATCCGTTGCCAGCTAAACCCTTACGGGCGGCAATTCCCTGTAACCATTGGCGGGTTGTATCACGATGCCCACAAGACTTATGGGCAATCACTCTATGATCTTCTTTTACCGCTGCACGACATAGCAACTTGGCTGCTACGCAGCCGCATTGACAACGTGCAAGCCGCTTTATCCAACCTGATATTTGTTGATCCCACTCAAGTTGCGATTGGTGACTTAATTGATCGCAATCCTCACGGCCTTGTTCGTACAATGCCAGGGACTAAAGCTGGTGACGGTGTGTTCATTGCACAGGTTCCTGATGTTACGCGCGGTCACTGGAATGACATTGAGGCCATGTCTCAATACAAGCAACGGCTGAGTGCCGCCAGTGACGCCCAGCAAGGCATGCCCACCGCCGAGGGCGGTGTGCGAACTGCCACTGAAATACAGCGGCTAACCCAGTTAGGATCGCAACGTCTTGGCGTTTTGAGCCGTGTCATATCTTCAACATCGGTGCGTCCGATGGTTCGTATGATGGTATCTAACGTACAGGATTTCTTTGCGAATGAGGGGTCTATCAGGTTGGGCGCGGATGACACTGCCGCCCCTGTCGCTGATATGATTAAAGACGGCTACCTTGATTTCAGTTTGCAGGACATGCAGGGCGACATTGATTACTTAGTTGTGGACGGGACGCTTCCGCTTGAGCCGACTAAGAACGCCGAAACTTGGATTAACATGCTCAAGATGCTTAACGAAACTGGTCTGTCTATGGAGTATAATAGCGGCAAGGTTGTTGAGGAAGCGATACGCGCGATGGGCGTTGCTGATCTTGACCAGTTTAAGATTTCCAAAGAGCAACAGGCACAGGGTCCGACCCCTTCTCAGGAAATGATGATGCGTGAAAAGATGCGTGGCGCGAATGTGCAGCCAGCGCAAGACATTCAGCAAGAGGTCCAGAAAGGCAACTTGGTTCCGATGCGGGGGCCGAAACAATGAAGCCTCGCAGCCCCCATTGGGACAATTTAGTTGAGGCATCCACCCAAGATTATGTGAACGCCCGTATCTCGGAAGAATTATCGTCAATAAGGGACGACATAGACGCCATAAAAGGGGCATTATTGGCTTTGAAAGACACATCAAAGTTCGACTTGGGCGGTTTCATACGCCGTTTGAACAATGTTGAGGAAGCAATGAGGGTACATGACAAGTCCACATAGTAGCGTTTTAGCGTCTAGGATTGAGCCGCACTTACGCGATTACATTGCGGCTGTAGTTTATGAGCAAACTAACCCCGTTAAGGGCGATGTTTCTGGTGTTATGGATGCTGTTCTTGCGAACAATGCGGCTCTTGTCGCCACGATTGGCGAATTGCAAGCGCGGGTGAACGACTTAGACGCCTTATTGAAGCTTCCGAGCTACAAGATCGCCAAGTTACTTGAACTGGCGGGTAAGGAATAAGCATGGCCCGTACTCGCGTCCCATCAGAACAGCTAAATTTTCGATCTGCTACCACTGGTGAGCATATCTTAGATGATTACCTTGAGGCTTGCGAGAAGGGGGGCTTTACTCTCCCTGTCTTGATGGACAATTTGTTTACTTCCTCTGGTGGCCTCAACCCTAGCGCGGTTGACTTCCGAGTGCAGCGAAATTCAAGTGGCGACCCTGTATTCCAAGCCCGCTTTGGGCATTACACGGACGCAAGTTTGGGTTGGTTTGATACCAACCAGAAATTCTTTAGGCATCGGGGCATTTATACTGCTGGTACTGCCTTTGAATTGCTAGACATGACCCAGCTTGGGCAACTGGTTTTTGTTTGTACTGACCCCCATACTGCGCCCGCCGTTTTAGACACGACTAAGTTCACACAGTTCTTTGACGGCAACGCGATCCTCTCCGAAATCCAAGAGTTTAAAACCAACTCCGAACCAAGATTAGACATGCTTGAGGAAGCTGTCTTGCTTGGCATCAACGTCCTTTAGAAAGGGAAAACGAAATGAGTACGCAATCTCTCAAGGAACTTGTCGATGCCATTAAGACGCAAGGCAAGACACTAGCTAACGCGACAGGCACAGCCGCCGCGACTTCACGCGATCTGGTTTATCTCTCAACCGCTGTTGAAAGATTATTTGGTGCAGACGCTCTATTGCAGATGGTTGATACGGCGTCCCGCCCTGTCGAGACTGTAGTTTGCACCCTTGCTACCGAGCAAGCCCGCACCCTGACCGACGAACAGGTTGCCCGAACCGTTATCAAGCTTACCAATTCGTCTAGTTCGCACAGTGCATCGGGTTATGTTCTGACAGTCCCGAACAGCGGCATTGCGTTTGTTGTAGATAACGAACTTCCGGTTCCGGTCACGGTCAAGACTTCCACTCAGACAGCCAACATTCCCACCATTCCCGCCAACTCGGTAGGTTGGGTATATTGTGAAGGCACAGCCGTCAGCCATGTCATTGATACCGCCGCAATCGCACAGGCAGTCACCACGCCTATGACAACCGCTGGCGATATGATGTATAAGGAAGGCGTCTCGTCGGCGTCAGTCGTGCAGCACAGCGTACACGTTCGCAACTATGGCTCGGAAAGCTACTACTACATTAAGCCCCAAGCCCATGACGCCAGCGGTTTTCACAGTAGCTTCGACAAATCCCCTACGTTCCCCATGCAACCCAGCGTCACCTACATCTTCGATGTCTCGGACGCATCTAACACGGGCCACATATTCTCGTTCTCGACCACATCGGATGGCACACACAACAGCGGCACAGACTTGGCCTCATTCGACGCGACTAGCACAGTCCACGTTACCCGCTCTGGCACAGAGGGTTCTGCCAACGCGACAGTCACAGTCGTGATGCCAGCCACACCGAACGTCACAACTCTGTACTATTACTCTCGTGGGACAGACAGCGCGACTTTCGACACTGTTGGCCTCGGCGGTCAGATCAACGTGCTTACCAGCACAGCCGTTACCCGCCTACCTGTCGGTGACTACGGCGACACGCTTGGCATCGACAAGTACACAGGCAAACCAGTCTGGCAAAATTGGGGCGCAAACGAGAACCGCAAGGTTGCGTGCTTGGCTAACGACACCACAGGCATATGGTCAGGTGGACGCTACAAGTTTGCCAACTACATCGACGAAGCCACAGGCACTATCGGTGATCCAACTTACCCATATGCTGCGAACACAGGCACATGGGATCATATTTGCAACACGCAACAATCCGTACACTGGAACACCGCAATCGTTTGGAACCGTGGCCGTTTAGAACCTACGACTTGGGGCCAAAATTCTGAGGGCTGCACGGGCAAAGCCTACAACGGCGACAGTATGTGGGAAGTAAACGGCGTGGCACGCAACGGCGTAGGTCAAGCTGGTTTCGGCAAGAACGACGACAACACAGAACCATCGGATTGCATACAGGTCGTTAGAAACTGCCAAGTTTGTATGCACCTTTACGCCAACGGCGACCTGTATATTACGGGACACGGCGACGAAGGCCAACAGGCCGATGGCGCAAACATCGACAGAAACTACTTCCACAAGGTCAACTTCCCATCAGGCGCGGGACGTGTGCGTCACATCATTAGCAACCAAAGTGCTTCAGGTGAACCAAACGTGTCCTGCATGGTGTTGATGGAGGACGGCGACCTCTATAGCTGGGGCTACGGCGTCAACGGCTCTCTCGGCCTTGCTAACGTCCTGAACTATAACACCCCGCAGAAAGTCTCAGCGTTTGATAAAAACGTCAAGTCTGTGTCCATGTCTGGTGGTGCTTACTCACATTGCATCGCGCTCACGACAACGGGCGAAATGTATACGTGGGGCTATAACGGATACGGTCAGCTAGGTCGCGGCAACACGACTGCAATCCACAACAGCCCTACCGAGATTACTGTCAGCGGTCAAACCCCCGTGAAGTGCATCGCCACTGGCGGCGGGTCATTGGGTACGATTAGTGTGCTTATGGCCTCTGGTCGTGTATATCAGTGCGGCTACAACGGATACGGTCAGCTTGGCAACGGCAACACGACTAATCAATCAACGCTAGTGCAAGTCGGCGGCGGCATCGGCACAGACACTAACAGGCATTGCATCGACGTGTTTCCTCACGGTAACACCGGCATTGACGTTTGGTATCTGATGGAGGACGGCAAGCTCTTTTACAGTGGTGGCAACTGGAGCGGCATTGGCTCTATTGGCAACAACACGCAGACCATAAGTACGCCAGTAGAGTGTACCTCAGACCTGACGTGGGTGAGTACAATCACGTCTTGCATTGGCAACACCAGCACCACTTATAAGTACGGGCAAGCCCTGTTTATGGTGCATAAAACAAAGGAAGAACGCATCGCCCGTAAGAACGGTTGGATGTACCTTTCTGGCTATTGGAGTGCCATTGGCCCCGGTTGGTACGATGGCGTAAACCCAATCAATTCAGCCAAGCCCCCTGTGTTTCCGCAAGGTGTAAACGGCACGTTCATACAGGCAATGTGTAACGGCAACACTGGTCAAAGTTCGGGCTACAACCCGTCTTACTACGCCTTGGACGACAAGGGGGACGTTTATAACTGGGGTTACGATAGCAGCCAAGTTCTAGGCGGCGAAGGCAACCGCAACATCCCCGTCAAGCGCATCCAATAGGAGACAAAAAATGTACGACACAGCAGCATCAAAAATATACAGCGTACCCGCCGAGCCTTGGGGCAACCCAACGTGGGAAGCGGGTAAGGTTCGCTCACTTCTCCAATGGGACGGCGTGGTCTACTACAGCGTTCTCGACACCTACGCTGATGAGTTCAAAGCCTCAGTCTCAGGAGAGAAGGTCGTCACGAACAAGTACGTCTTGCAGCAGATCGCTGAACGCTCGCCTAAAATCATGGGTGACGCGACGAACAAAGCCGCGCTGGGCGTTGACGAAGGCTCGGACGCTTCCGCGATTGCCGCTGACAAGGCAACTTTCGAGGCCGAATAATATGGCTAGGGTCAACAAGGCCAAGATGCCATGCAACAAGCCCCGCCGCGCACCAGCGGGGTCTAAGAAGAAGTCTATTGTTAAGGCTTGTTCTGGCGGCAAGGAAAAGATTGTTCGGTTTGGCGACCCTAAAATGAGCATCAAGAAATCCAACCCCGCGCGTAAGAAGTCTTACTGCGCGAGGTCGGCGGGGATTACGGGCGGTGCTGGTAAACTGTCTGCGAATTACTGGTCACGAAAGGCGTGGGGGTGCTGATGCCTATTCGGTTTGATGATTATCACGCTCACCTTGTCGAAGTCACTGAGGGTCTTTCTGAATTAGACTGTCAGTTCCTAGAGTTGGAACGCCAACGTGCTGCAATCGCACATCAACGCAAGAGGATCGAAGAAAATGCCAACAGTCGGTAAAAAGAAATTTCCATATACTAAGGATGGAAAGAAAAAGGCAGCGGCTCACGCCAAAAAGACAGGCAAGCCTATGACTACGCCCAAGAAAAAGAAGGGCTACTAATGAGCCTCTATCGAAACATTAACAACCGCAAGAAAAACGGCACATCCCGAACTAAGGCTAACTCAACAGTTTCGGACAAGGCGTATTCTAACATGAAAAAGGGTTTCCCTAAGAAGAAAGGAAAGAAAGTTGGCAAAAAAACCTAACCCCCTGATCAAAAAAGGTTGCTCACCAATCATTGCGTCTAAGGCGACGATTACAAAGAAACCAGCATCGGGGATTACGAACAAATAATGTCAATTAAAACTCAACGTAAAGACTTGATCGCCCTTTCTGAAAGCCGCGCTTGGTCACAAATTAACAAAGTCATGCAAGACGAAATTCTACAGCTTGCGCTTATGATGGCCCGTTCACCTGACATGACCCAACAGCAAATGGATTTTCAGCGCGGTTCGATTTGGGCGGCTGAACAACTGTTAAACTTACCGGAACGCCTAATACACAAGTTAGAGGGCGAACTTGCATTAGAACAATCTACAAACTCCGCTAAGGCCGAGTAAAGGAACAGACAGATGGCAGAACAAGAAGATCAACTTGCCCGCATTGCGGCGAAAAAACAGGGCGGCGAAACACCCGAAACAGGAACGCCCGCCCAGAACGCGACCCCTCAAGAGGCGGCGGCTCAAGTAGCCTCACCACAGACTGAGGGTGACAAAACGCAAGAAGCGGCTGTAATGTATAAAATTCAAGTTGGCGAGGCCGAGCGAGAATTGACGCCTCAACAGATCGGGGCGACTTTTGACCGCTACCGCGATTTGAATTTCAAACAAAGCCAGATGAAACCTGTCAACGATTTTGCTGAAAAGATGATGAAGGTTTCGGGCGCACAGCCAGAGCAAGTCGCTAAACTTATGCAAGCTGCAATGATGGCCTACACAAAAGACCCACAGATGGGTAAAGCCCGCCCAGCGGGAGATGGTAGTGCCAAGGCAGAACAGCCTTTTCCAAATGCTCAACAGCCTGACATGGATGCTGAGTTAAAGAAGTATGAGGACGAGAACGCTATCTCATTACCCCCTGGATATAGGGAAGCGGCTGCACGTTTAAACGCGATGGAACAACGCCTTGGCCAAGGCATGAATATGATGCAGCAAATGTCTCAGCGGATGGGGCAGCAAGCGCAACAGGGCGTTCAGAACGCACAGCAAGCACAGACAGATCGCGGCGAAGTTATCAGGCAATCCATCGGAAATAATCTGGACGCCGCCCAAGTTGCGGCTGGCTTGCCGGATGAAGCCGTTGCAGACTTCCAAGCCTACGCTGGTGAGCGCGGCTATACGTCTGAGGATTTTGCGGATCAAGCTTTGACTATGAAGGTTGTGCAAGACTTCGCCAACCAGCGGAACACCCCTGAGTTCCAACGGTTGAAAGATATGTCTGCCCGCCGTCAAGCGTTCTTGCAAACGCAATCGGGCGGTCCTGTTGGTCCCGCCGCCGAACCTCAAGGCGACACTACTATGGATCGGTTAGCCGCCGCTGCATTAGCAAAGCGCAACCCGTAAAAAGAGGGACGACACGCAACACTTAATTCTGAATAATGTCATTAACCGTTGACGCTACGGCCTCACCAGACGGGTACAGATATTAGGGAATTGAAGGTTGCGTGTTTCCCGCGATTTTAAATGTCCCTCGAAAACCGAAACACTAATTAGGAGATTAGCAAATGGCTGCTATCTTAGGGCTTCGGGGTACAGGTGAGTTTGGAACAGACTTCCGCCCCAAAAACTACCGTGAATTGTATTCACTTTTAGAACCAAACGGCACTTCACCGCTCGGTGCATTGCTTGCGATGACTTCATCCGAGGCAACAGACGATCCGGAATATAAAAACTTCCGCGATGAATTGCCTGACCGTAAGTTAAAGGTGAACGGTGCGGTTGCATCTACATCAACAACTTCGATCACGGTTGATGCTGGCAATGACAACCTGTTTGCTGTCAAAGGCACAACGATTGTGAACGCCACAACTGGCGAAGTCATGCGCTGTACCGCTGACAGTGGTGCAACAACGCTGACCGTTGAGCGTAACATTGGCGGCACTAGCCACCAAATCGCTGACGATGCTGACCTGTTTATCGCGGGTACAGCATACGAGGAAGGGGCATCCGCTCCAACTGGCGTAAGCTTCGATGCAAGTACATCATCGAACTTCACTCAGATTTTCCGCACAGCGTTTACCGTCACCGAAACCTTGAAAGCTACCAATCTTCGGACGGGTGACAAAGAGGATGAAATGGCGACTAAAGCCCTCAAAATGCACATGATGGATATTGAGCGCGCGCTATTTTTCGGCAAGAAGCACGAAACCAATGGCTCGACTTCCCAGCCTCGCCGTTACACTGGCGGGTTGACCACAACCATGTCTAACGTACTTGATCGCTCGACAGCATCTAACACGATGACAGAGGATCAGTTTGACCGTGCGTTGATTGAAGATATTTTTGCTTTCGGTTCTAAGCAAAAAGTCATGTTCTGTGGTGCGAAAGTTGCTGGACACCTTCAAAAATTCGGTAAAGACCGTTGGTCGCCTACCGTTGTTGAGGGCAGCTATGGCGTTGGGATGACCCAATATTCCAGCTTCGCGGGTGATCTTATGGTTCATCTTCACCCACAATTCCGCATGGTCCCTGGAATGGACAATGCAGCGGTGATCTTGGACATGCCTTATATCAAGTATCGGTATATGGAAGGTCGGGATACTTCGCTCTTGCGTGATCGTCAGAACGCTTCGGATGACAGTGTACTGCACGAATACCTTACCGAGTGTGGCCTAGAACTGTTGCAAGACAAAGTTCACACCTACATCAAGAACTGGTCGCTTGTCGCGTAATATGACGCACACATCATTACGACAATGTATGATGTGTAAGCCATAAAAAAAATAGAAGGGGGGCTTCGGCTCCCCTTTTTTATTGGGACGACTGTGGTTGCATAAATAGGGATAAATAAAGGGCGAACCTCAACAGGAGATTTTTTACATGGCCCGTAAACGCGCCCGCACAAATGACGGTCACTTTATCGCAGACGATCCGACAACAGAAAAAAACGAGGCTTACGAGGAAGCGGTAAAGCCCGCCCGTAAAGCCCGCCAAAACAATGCGCCAAAAAACGATAAGAAGTCTGAATACAGCTTTTTCGTTTCGGCTAATCCAGAAGCCAGTGCCTTTAATATAAGAGTTGGGGATGTTGGGGTTGATGGTCGCTGGGACGTTGAACGCCAGTATGTGCATTGGCGCGTACCCAAGGCTTTAACCGAGGGTTTCAAAATGCACCATCACGTTTGGTCCGGAAGGATCATAAGCTGTGAGGATGAATAATGGCTGAAGCCTCTGTTCAAAAACCATTTGCAGCGGGGAAAGAAAAGTTTTCTCCGCTTGAAGATTTGGTGCGCTCGGCACTAACCCGCGCGGGCAACTTTTCGCCGTCAAGGATAGACGGCGAGGTAATGATGATGATGATCGAACTCGCCAATAGGGTCATTGAGGATGTGCGTAAAAATCCTTATTGGGGCGGCGACGAAATTGATTATTACAATGACCCGACACAGTGGCGACCTATTCCTGACATGGTTATGATTGACGGGCTGACCGCTCATTATCTTATCCAGCAAGGATCAGATAAGGCGATGGTTTTCTTAAAGATGTACCAAGCCAATTTGAGCGACACGCTGCATCATCGCGCTTACGGAAATAAATCTTACGAGTTCGCCATTACAGATGGTGGCAGCAATAAGAAATACAAACCCAAAACCAAGGCGACCACGACAACCACGACCTCGACAACGGACGGGGTGACAACCACGACCTCGACCACAACATCTAACGGTAGCACGGTGAATTACTAAATGACGCGATTAGCTTACGCTCCCATTGCAATCAAATCGTCTGCGAATACCTACTACGGCTTTCGCGGCATTGATCGCAGCCGTGACATAACGGCTATGGAAGTCGAGAAAGAGCAAAACTTTTGGATACTAGATAATTGCTTTGTTGATTATCGCGGTCAGCTTTTGCGCGACCCGAAGTTTTTTCTTCATACCGGATCGAACCGTTTTCCTGTCAAAGCCCTACGCTTTTACAACCGCGAGGGCGTGTGCTTCGCAGAGGAAGATGCGGCGAACACTCACCTAGCCTCAGATCGCGGGCATAGAGTGGACAGCGCGTTTAAGAAAGACGCGATTGTGACCATGACGAACTTTAAGGGGAAGGTTCACATCTTTTCCGAAGATCAAAGAATGTATCGCTATGACGGCTTTCAATTCGACACTGCCACCACTTCGATCAAGCCCGCCTTTGGCGTCCCGATCCAGCGGCGATTAGCCGTGTCTGGTTTCAGTGACCGCCCCACGGTCATTGAGTTTTCGCGCGTTGACGATCCGGACATTTTTCTGGCAGAGGAAGCCCCAACCGAGGAAGTCACCCGCGCCAGCTTCATCGACATTTCAAACTTGATCGGTACGGCTGACAAGATTGTGGGCATGGGTACGTTTGAGGCTAACCGCCTCGCGGTGTTCACTCAGGATCAAACTCTGGTCTACATCATTGATCCGGACTTTGAGCAATGGCAGCTAGACAGCCGCGCCAACCTTCGGATCGGGTGCGTGTCGCACAACTCAATCGTGAACGCTGGCTCTGACCTTTTGTTTTGTTCTCGCCGTGGCATCCACTCAATTATGCGGTCTGAGCAAAACGGCATAACGATTGCGGAAGCTTCATTGTCTGATGAAGTCGAACCGCTGTATCAAGAGTTGGTTAAGACCACACCTGACCCACGCATGATTTCCGCGATATACGATCAGGACAACCAGACTTACCACGTTTTCTTTCCCCGCCGTGGCGGGACGCAGACCAAGCGGTTGTCGATGAATTTCCGGTCTGGTTATGAAATGGTAAACTTCCAGCTTGGCGATACATTGCTCCCGCGCTGTGGCGCGTTTCTGGGTGGAAGATTGATGTTCGGAACCTCGGATGGGGTTTATGAAGCCACAGATCGCGTGTTCCTACAGGATACTGGACTGTCCGACCTTCGCCGTTCTCCAATGCTGGCAGAAACACCCGTGCTTTGGCTTGGTGATTTCTTGAACAGCAAGCGCACTCACTCATTGGTAGTTCAAGCAACGGGTGCGGGTCGGTTCTACATAGATGCTATGGATGATTTGGACCGACCAATGACCACGATTGAGGTAAACCTTGATCGAATTGAAGGTGATCAACATTGGGGCGATGCCCCTTTGAAAAGCGACTACAGCTTTCCCTTTAACCATATTTTTCGCGGAGTTCGATTGAGGTTCCGCACGGAAGATAAAGATGTTGATAGCGATGTAACCGTAATCTCTTTCGCGTTCTTAATGCACAAGGAAAAATAAAATGGCCCGCCTTAAAATTCTATACCCTGGAAATCACACATCAAGCGGCAACATTGGGGCCGATATTGAGAACATTGTTCGTTATTTGAATAGTGCAGAAGCGGGCGACAATACGCTTGCTGAATTGGTTGCAAAACTCTTTGATGCCAACGGTATTTTGGACGCTCCTGTTGAGCTTCGCAACGACAGTATCAACGGTTTGCAGTACCGTGTTGGGACTTATACAGAGGCCGAAATCGGTTGGAAACAGCTTGCTACTATTGCTGAACTAAAAGGCACGGCGGGATCAGATGTTGGAACAATCGGATCGCCATTGTTTTCGGGCCGCGCCGACCATGTTGTGAACGCTACGGTTGATACTGTAATCCCGTATCCGACAGGCACAACCGTTTTCAGCTTTATCCATGAGGCGGCTGACGCGATTGTTCTGTATGTCAACGGTGCGTTGCAAGCACTGTCCAGTTATACGAATAGCCCCACCGCAAACACTGTGACGCTTAGTTCTGCCACGGCAGAAAACGATTTAGTGACAATCTACAAAGTGCAATCATCTAACGACAGCGGTTATATCCGCTCAGATGTAATTGCGGCGGCGGCTCAAGCGGTGTTTCCGTTTACCCACACTGAGAGCCAATCTGTCCTAGTCTATCGCAACGGCGTGTTGCAAAGACAAGGCGGTACAAACGACTATACCCAACAGCCCACCAACTCGACCATTACGTTTACGTCAGCTATGTCAGCGGGCGATATTGTAACATTTATCATCATTGAGGACACATCACAGGTTCGGGTGTCCGGTCTAATGACTGAGGATAAATTCACAAATACTGATGGGTTCATCCCTTTCAACAAACTCGCAATCACCAATGATGAAATCCCACAAGCCAAGGTCGCGGGTATTACAACTTTGCTGGCAAACCGTGGGCGTGTTTATGTGTCGGCGTCTGAGCCAGTATCGGCAAACGCTGGCGATTTCTGGGTGGATACGGCGTCCTCGCCAAACGTATTGAAATTCTACAACGGTACTGGCTGGCTCTTGACCTCACCAGACACGGGCATCCCCGCATTTACCACAACAAATGCGCTGCAATTCTTGCGGATTAACAGCACGGGCGGCGGCTTGGAATTTGCCGATGTAGATTTTACCGCTGTTGTTCCCAAGACCTACATTGGTAGTGCGGATGGAGTTGCGGGTTTGGATGCCACGGGAAAGCTACCCATTGCACAGCTTCCGGATACATTCGCAACGCGATCCTATTTTTTCCAAGCGACAGGCAACATTCCAAACGGGAACTATGTCATCACTCGCGCGTTTAAACAGAACGTCCGGATTGATGCTGTCGCAGTAAAATCAACATCCGGTTCTGCCAACGTGCAGCTACGGATTAACGGGATCAATGCGGGCGATGTAATCTCGGCATCCTCGACATTAACCGAGCAAAACCTGTCAGCCTCAATCGCTATCGACGCAGTGACCACATCCAAAGAAATTGCGTTCACTGTGACTAGCGCAAACAGCCTGACCAATATTGAAGTAACATTAGCGGCGGTAATCACAAATGTCTAACCAGCTATCCAAAAGTCAGATGCAAAATATCGCGCAATCTTTATCGGACATGGGCCGATACGGAGACACGCAACTTGTGCATGTGAACAAGGATGAAGTCGAATTACTCAAACAAATTGGTTCTGGCACGCGAAACCCACAGACAGGTTTGTTAGAGTTTTTCGGGGGTTACACCAGTATTAGTGATATGTTTGACGGTGGTGGCCCAGGGAACTCAGGGGATAGTTATTCATCCGTTGATAACTCAAGCCGCGACAGCAACAACGATGGTCACATTTCAAAGTCGGAATCTGGCAGCGGTTTAAAGGGCGGTTGGGACGGAGACAACGATGATGGTATTTTCGGTGGATACACTGGCGTATCTGATATGTTTGACGGCGGTGGTATGGGTCGCTCTGGTGATACCTATGGTCACGGTAACTTTAGTTCGGCTGATGCGAACAATGACGGACACATATCTAGCGGAGAGGCCCAAAAAGTAGGCGGCTTGCGCGGCGGCATCGACGGAAACAAAGACAGCACTTTCAGCATGGTTAGTAACGTGGTCGCGCTTGTTGCAAACCCAATGGCGTATGCGGCGAGTGTAGCACTAAAGCGCGGTGCGCCGATGGTTAATGATTTTTTCGATACTGATAAAGACGGTTCAATGTTTACCAGTGGCGGTAAATCTTTTTGGGACAGTGAGTTTAAGGGTTCGGACCCTGTAGTAACTACTAACAGCGGTGGCGATGGGCCGTCTGTTTCGGGTTCCACTTCAAAAACAACCACAGCACAAGTTGTTGACGCAGCCGCGCCCGTGGGAGAACAAGAGACATATTCTGAGGTTAAAGCCCCCGAACTGTCCACTCGCACATCCCCTGCAAAATTCATGGAATATGCGTATGTTGATGGACAAAGTAAGCCGACCACTACTTACAACGGCGGGGCAACCCCCGCGCATTTGTCGGCGGCTGATAACTCTGAAAGCTTCGCTTTGGCTGAGACAGCATCACTCGCCATTGAGCGTATGGTTTCTGAGCTTCCTGTCGAGGCCCAAGACAACTTACAGGGCGACATGAGCGTTGAAATGACAAGTGATGGTCAGATCGCTTTGGTGATGGGTGATCAGGACACAGGCTATGTCGAAACGACTTACAAGAATGACGCCGATGGATACCAAGCGGTCATGCAAGACGTAGCGGAAATGATAACCTTCGCGTCTGCCAGTGGCGATACAAACATAGATGGCGGGTTTGCTGGTCGGTACAGATCAGCCAAGCAATTCGATGGTTATTCAGACACGCTTTTGAACACTGAGTTAGCCCAGCTTCGCAATGAAGGGTCTTACTATGAGGCTGGCACACCTTTGTATGTCGCCCATCAAGACCGATTAAATGAATTGCTAGATGAAATCGCGCGGCGTGAAGGCGACAGCGGCTCTAAAACAGCGGAATATTCCACGAATGGGATTACGCGCACGATTGCAAATAGTGCGCGGGGAATGATGGTTTAAATGGGACGATTTACCGAACACAAAAAGGTTAAAGTCTCAATAACAACGGAGTTATAAAATGCCTTTCTCAACGATGATCTTGGGTTCAAACGATGCCGCCGATGTTTTTGGCGCAAATACTGGCACTAGCATAAAAGATCGCAAGGCGGCGGCTGCTGCTGGCGAAAAAATTGCTGATCAAGGACGCAATGGCGACACGATGGTTATTCATGCGTCACCATTCACCATGAAACTTTTACAAGACATTGGCGGTGCTGGTTCCTTCAATCCCAAAACGGGGATGCTGGAATTTTACAACGTCGATGACATGATCAAGAAGAATATGAGATACTAAATGTCTGAAAGATTGGAAATGATAGGAGAGGTGACAGAGTTGTTTGGGCGTGACGCCTATTACAGCAAGCTACCGCTTTTCCTTCTAACCAATTCTGTACTGCCAGCGTTAGACCACGATAAATGGTTGGCGTGGTTCAAAAAGGACCACACCCTAATTGGTTTTTGTTCTTATGCGTTTCTGGAAAAGAAAGAAATCAAAGAGAACAAATTTGACGGCAAAGAAGTTTTTTCGCGGGACGATGGCGAGGCTTTGCATATTTGCCAGTTTGTTTGTGACGGCGATAGGAAGGATGTTTTTTCCTTTGTTCGTCATATTCAGAAAACTTTGTCAGCAAAGTACCCAGATCGCCCGTTTGCGTCTGCAACTAGGAAACTTAGCGGGTCACAGCGACCAGCAAAATATGTAAAAGGAACAGCGCAATGAGCCGCCTAAGTCTGATCAACCCGTTCTCCCCTCTGAATATTCACAATCGTATTTGCTACAATAACGATGGCGGTGGCGGTGGCGACGATAACGGCGGCGTAAACGATGATATGTCTTTCAACGAGGCATTTTCTACAGCCCGTGGAAACAAGGGTGCGGGTCAAACTTTCACCCACAAAGGCAAGTCGTATTCAACGGCTGTCGCTGGTGAAGATCGCGCTCTTGATAACGCAATGGCTAAAACTTCCACGCCGACCAATGCTGGGTCGGTTGATACGGCTAGTGCGACAACTCAAAAAGCAAACGCTGGGGGTCGGGGTTTAGGTCGGGCAGATGGCCCAGACAGTATGAAACCGGCGTCTGGAAATGGCGGCACTGATTATTGGGCCAAGCTTATTGAGGCGGGCGAAAGCGATGTTTCAGCCTTGGACGCACTCGCAATGCCAGCGGTAAATAACAGCATGTATAACTTCAATGTG
>Ga0209632_10001845_pt1 | contig 20951 bp, 27 predicted proteins | sample COG_10_FD_184754 | JGI IMG/M metagenome (GOLD analysis project Ga0209632, IMG submission 184754) | Pelagic Microbial community sample from North Sea - COGITO 998_met_10 (SPAdes) (version 2) | ecosystem: Environmental > Aquatic > Marine > Neritic zone/Coastal water | place: Helgoland, sampling... | reverse complement strand
TTCCCACTTGTACTAGGTGTATGGTGGAAGAGAGCTAACAAAGAAGGTGCTATTGCTGGTATGGTATTAGGTCTTGCATCATCTATTTGGTACCTAGTTTGGGTACGAACAGGTGGAAGTGGATTCCTAGGTCTTACTCAGTTAACATTTGGTATCTTCGGAGCAGGTGTTAGTTTTGTTGCTATGGTTGTGGTGAGTTTAATGACTCAAGCACCAGACAAAGCTACTCAAAAAATGGTTGACGAAGTTCGTATACCAACGGGTAGAACCGTTACTGGTAAATAGAACTATCAAATCTTAATTTAGGGGCGATTAATTTCGCCCCTTTTAATTTAATCTTTTTTCCAATATAAATTTTATAATGTCGGCAAACTTTCACCCAATAGTTTACTTTATTGATTACCTTCTTGGGGTAATAATGTGGACTTTAATTGGAAGAGTTGCGATGAATATTTTTCAAAAAGAAGATTCTGAGTTTTTTTTTATGAAAATATTTGTAAAATATACTAATCCACTTATCAAAATTTTTAAGCCTATAACCCCATCTTTCATTATAGCACCTCTTGTTCCATTATATGTTGCTTGGTTCTTTTATATGATTAGATTTTACTTTATGCCTTGGGTCCTGGGCTATTCTGTAATGGGTATGTTATCCTTTCCTCTGGAAAGTGAAATTTCTAGACAAATTTATCAATTATTTAATTCAATTAAATTTTAAAAATTGATACTAGTAAATCTAGTAATTAATGAAAAAAATACAAATATCGCCATCAATATTATCTGCTGATTTTAATCAATTGGGAAATGAAATTAAAAAGCTTGAAGAAGCTGGTGCAGATATGATTCATGTAGATGTAATGGATGGTCATTTTGTGCCTAATCTAACTATTGGGCCGCCAGTGATTAAAGCATTGAGAAAACAGTGTTCAATTAAATTTGATGTTCATCTAATGATATCACCTGTTCATAAATATATAGAAGCATACTCAGATGCTGGCGCTGATATTATTACAATTCATCCAGAAGCGACTGATAATTTAGAAGAATCTATTTTAAAGATTAAAAGTTTAAATAAAAAAGTCGGTGTCTCACTTAATCCTGAGTCTAAAATAGATTTAATTACAAACTACCTAGAAAAAATTGATTTAGTTTTAATAATGAGTGTAAACCCAGGATTTGGTGGTCAAAAATTTATGCCTCAAGTGTTAAATAAAGTTAAACAACTAAAAGAAATTCAAACTAAAAAAAATATGAAATTTGATATTGAGATTGATGGAGGGATTAATTTTGATAATTGTCAATCTGCTATTGAGGCTGGTGCTAACATACTTGTTTCAGGTACAACTGTATTTAAAAGTAATAATGGAGATATTAAAAGAAATATTAATTTATTAAAATTAAAATAAGTTAATGATCATTACTAATTTTACTAATAACTTTAGCCGATTTTATTTTGGTTTTAAAAAGACCATAAAGGAATTTTATCAAAACTCAAATTTCTATGATAAAAAAATATCTAAAACTAAACATATTACTTTTGATTATAAACCAAGTCCTTACCTTTTATCTTCAATAGTAAAATATCAAAAAAAAAAATATAAAATTGAAGACTTTGCTTTAGAAACTATTTGGCAAAATAATTTAGAATATGAAGAATTTAAAAAATTAAATAATTTTTTTTGGTTCTTTAGTTTAGATCTAAAATCATCAAAAAAGATGACTCAAAAAGTTATTACCAATTGGATTAACAAAAATAATCAATATAATAAAAAAAGTTGGGATTTTGATATCACTTCTAAAAGAATAATTTCCTGGTTATCTAATCATCAATTAACTTTTGAGGATTGTGAAGAGGAATTTAAAAAAAAATTTAATCAAAGTATTCAAAAACAAACAAATCATCTTTTAAATGAGATTAAAAATTTATCAGAGGTTGAAAACAAAATAGTGGGTTGTGCAGCGATTATTTTAACAGGATTGGCATATAAAGATGATAATAAGTATCTTAATAGTGGGCTAGATCTTTTAAAAAAAATTATAAAAACATCAATTAATAATAATGGTTTTCCTAAATCTAGAAACATAAAACAGCTTATCTTTTACTTAAAATATTTTATAATTATAAGAGAGTGGTTTAAAGAGTCTCAAAATACAATTCCCGAATATGTTGATGAAACAATTTATTATCTTGGTCAAAATTATGCTTTTATTTGGCAAAATATTAATCAAGATATTTTGTTTAATGGCAATTACATTTCAAATAATTATGAGTTTGATCAATATTTAAAAAGATTTGGATATGTATTTAAAAATGAAAATAAAGAAATTGCTGGTTATGTCATTCTTAAGAATAAAAAGATTATATTAACAATGGATATTGGAGAAAGTCCAAACAATAATTTTTCAAAATTTTATCAGTCTGGAGCTCTTTCATTTGAGATTTTCTCGAATGGAAAAAAACTAATTACAAATTCTGGCTACTTCGCAAATAATCAAAACAAATTAAGCAGGCTTTCAAAAAGCACTGCTTTACAAAGTACTTTATCAATTGAAGATCATTCTTCTTGTGATTATAGAAAATTGAGCAATTCAAATCTAGTAGTTAAAAAAGGCTTACGCATAATTAAGAAAAATGTTGTAATTGAAGACAACTATTGGAAAATCTCTGGCTCACATGATGGATACCTAAAAAGGTTTAAAACTATACATGAAAGAGAAATTGAATTTTATCCAGAGCAAATGAAATTTATTGGTTTTGATAAATTGCTAAGGAAAGATAAATTAAAAGATATTAAATTTGATATTAGATTTCATCTAAACCCAAATACAAAAGTAATGAAAACACAGGATAATAAATCAATCCTAATAGAACTAGAAGATGAAGGCTGGAAATTTAATTGTGAAAATTTTGATATAAATATTGATAATGGATTATATTTGGGTATTAAAAATTCATACAAAGAAAATCAAAACATTTGTATTTCAGGTATCAATAAAGAATATAAGCAAACCATAAAATGGGAGATCAGTAAACTATAATGAAAAGAATAAAAACAGCTCTTATTTCTGTATCAGATAAAGATAATTTAAAACCACTTCTTAATTCTTTAAAAAAAAATAATATAAAAATTATTAGTTCGGGTGGTACCTATAAAGAGATAAAAAAATTAAAATTTAAATGTTTAGAGGTTTCTGAATTCACAAATTCGCCAGAAATTCTTGAAGGTAGGGTAAAAACTCTCCATCCAAAAATACATGCAGGAATTTTGAACAAAAGAGATAGCAAAATTCACCTAAAAGACTTAAAAAAAAATAATTTTGAGAATATTGATTTGGTTATCGTAAACTTTTACCCATTTGAAAAAACTTTAAAAAATACAAAAAATCACAATAAAATAATTGAAAATATTGATGTTGGTGGACCAACAATGGTCAGATCAGCAGCTAAAAACTATAAAGATGTAACTGTTATTACTTCATCAAAACAATATGGGGAGCTTATTGAAGAATTAAGTAAAAATAAAGGTTCTACATCTTTAGAATTTAGAGAAAAATTATCAAGAATTGCTTTTACAGAAACTGCTTATTACGACTCAGTTATTTCTGATTATTTTAATAAAAAAACAAATATCATTTTTCCCAAAAAAAGAGTTTTTCATGCAAATCTTGTTGATACTCCTCGTTATGGAGAAAATCCACATCAAAAAAGTGCAATATATTCAAAAAATAGTTCTATGAAAATAAATCAAATTCAAGGAAAGCAACTAAGTTACAATAATTATAACGATATATTTTCAGCTTTAACTATTTCAAAATCACTTCCAAAAAACACTGGAACGGTAATAGTGAAACACGCCAATCCTTGTGGGGTTTCAATAAATAAAGATCATCTCAAAAGTTATAAATCTGCCCTTGAGTGTGACCCTATAAGTGCTTTTGGTGGAATAGTATCATGTAATTTTAAGATAAATAAAAATTTAGCGTCAGAATTAAATAATTTATTTCTTGAAGTAATTATTGCAAATGGTTTTGATAAAGATGCACTAAAATTATTTAATAAAAAAAAAAATTTAAGATTAATTGATGCTACTAATTATTCTTTTAAAGAAATATTAAGGTTTATATCTTCAAATGAGGAATTATTAGTACAAACAGAAGATTTTAGAAAGTTTAATATCAAAGATTTTAAAATTGTTTCTAAAAAAAAACCTACTTTAAAACAGATGAAAAATCTTATTTTTGCATTTAATATCTGTCGGTATGTAAAATCTAATGCAATAGTGCTTGCAACAAATGAGACAACAGTGGGAATTGGATCTGGCCAACCAAGTCGTTTAGATAGTTGTCAAATTGCAATAGATAAAATGAAAAAATTTATGCAAACAAAAGATGAGGTGGTAGCTGCATCTGATGCATTTTTTCCATTCGTTGATGGGATTGAAAAATTAGTTCAGTCGGGTGTTGCTGCAGTTATACAGCCTGCTGGATCAATTAGAGATAAAGAAATAATTAATTTTGCAAACGAAACTGGCACAGTTTTAGTTTTTTCAAAAACTAGGCATTTTAGACATTAGTTAATTGATCTATTTTTGCTGCTAAAATAAAGTCATTTTCAGACAATCCCTCAATTGCGTGCGTGGTAATTTTTATTTCTGCATAGCCCCAACCAAATGATATATCTGGATGATGACCTTCATTTTCTGAAATTTCACCAACTTTATTAATGAAACTTTGACTTTCTAAAAAATTTTTAAACTTAAATTTTTTATTTAAATAAAAAATCTCATTTTCATTTTTGGAGACATCCCAGCCATCAACTTTTTTTTGATACTTGTGAATATCAGATATATCAAAAGGTAATACACCTCCCTCACAAGGAACACATTTTTTATTTAAAAGATCACTCATACTTGAATTCTGGAGCGGGCAAAGGGGGTCGAACCCTCGACCTTCTCGTTGGCAACGAGACGCTCTACCACTGAGCTATGCCCGCTTATTCTATAAGCAAAGAAAATAGAAGCTTTTTGTAAATTTAGCAAGAAATAAAATGGATCAGTATTAAACTTATTAATTCTATTCGTAATATAATTCTATTAATTTTTTTTTAAAAACTTCATTTAATTTATTTTTGAGATCATCATTAAGAATTGTTTTCCAATTATTTTTTGGACCTAAATTAAAAAAAGGAATTTTTGTATCACCAACTCTTGATTTGGGTGCTTCAAAAAATCCTTCCTTTTTTTCTTTTTCTTTAAGCTTTGAAAATAATGTTGAACTTACAACGTTTTTAATTTTGTCCTTAGAAATTTTTTCTTTATTATTTGTTGTTTGATTAATAAAACTAATCACCTCATTAACTACTGCAAATGTTTGATTAGATAAATCTTCATATCTAATTATCTTAATTGGTATTCTTTTTTGAGATTTCCAAGACTCATAATTAGTTTCCCATGAACCAATAAATTGAAAATCACTATAACCATCTTCTGCAAATTTATGAAAATCATAAATATATTGGCTTTTAGATGTGATAAATTTGAATGCTTGATTGTCATTCATTTCATAAAAATTTTTAAGGGATGTTATTACATTTCTAGGATCTCTAACTACGTAAATGCAACCAATCGAGTTATCTCTATTGGTAAAATGAAAATTATTTATTGATCCAAAAATATTATGGGTTTTAAAAAATCTTATCTTTTTATCTTGATTAATTTTTTCTTGTGCCTTAATCCAAAATTTAGTCGTATCAGTAGGAATCTTAGGATCATAATTAAATCCTTTAAAAAAGTTCTTTTGTGGAAATTGATCAATATATTTTAAAACATTTTCATCAAAAAACCCATCTTTAGTATAATAATATGATGCTATTAAAAATCTAAGCCACGTATTTCCACTTTTGGGATAAGATGAAATCCAAAATATCATTGTATAAATATTATAGATGATTAATAATAGTTTTAATAATTTATTCTAAATGAAAAATTTGCCTAAAATTTTACCTGTTTTTCCCTTAAGTAATTTTATTATATTTCCCAAAACTACAGTTCCATTAAATATATTTGAACCAAGATATATAGATATGATTAATGACAGCATGAAGTCCAATAAACTAATTGGTATGATTCAGCCAAAAAAATCAAGTGATGATTTCACTGACCCTATCTTACATAACATTGGATGCCTTGGAAAAATAACAAGTTTTAAAGAAACAGAGGATAAAAGATACTTAATAGAGCTTAAAGGTTTGATAAGATTTGAAGTTATTAAAGAAATTGAAACAGCAAAAAAATACCGAGAATATGAGGTTGATTTTAAACGCTTTAATCATGATCTTGATGACAAAAAAGAACAGCTTAAGTTTTCTGACCTTGAATTAATCTTTAAAGATCTAAAAACATTATTTGAAAAAAGAGGTTTTATAATAAATTGGAAAGAACTTGAAAAACAAAGTTTAGATGAGACTATTAATGCTTTGGCAATGGCTTCGCCATTTTCATTAGAGGAAAAGCAAATCTTATTAGAAGCTGAAAATCTTAGTATAAGAAAAAATAAAATAGCCGAGATTCTAAGCACTTACACATATGATGTGTTTAACAATACAACTCTTCAATAAATTAAAATAACACACCTCTATCAGCAATTTTGGTAAACATTTTATTAATGGATGGATAATTGCTAATGAGTTTTACAGACTTGCTTAAAAGGTTAGTTTTCATTTTTCTTTCAAAATTAAAGAATTCATGAATAAAGTCTACCCCATTTGAAAAAATAAAGTTTTTATGTCTTAATCTTTTTTGAAATTCCAAATTCACAGAACTATCTAAAGATAAACCAATATCTAATTTTCTTTTAATGATCTCTAAAAGAACTTTAATATCTCTAATAGTCATATTGAAACCCTGCCCTGCTAAAGGGTGAACCTTATGTAATAAATCTCCAAATGCTAATATATTATTATGGTAATATGATCTTAAATTTAATGATTTTAATTCAAAACTATTAACTTTATCTATATTCTTGATTTTATATCTAAAATTTTTGTCCTTTATCAATTGATCAATGTTTTCTTCTTTTTGATTATTAGAATTATAGAGAGAATATACAACAGAAGTTTGTCTATTCGAAATTGGTAAAAAAGCTAATGGCCCCCTTTTGGTAAAAATTTGGAGCGCTGTATCATTTAAAATCTGATCGTGTTTGATCACGGTAGTATAGGCGTAGCTATTATATTTTTTGATTATTTTTTTACTAAAGTAACGATTTGTAATTAAACTGGATGGTTCACAATTAATTATAAGATCATATTCATTTAAAAAAGATAAATTTTTTTCACTTATAAATTTAGATTTAAAAAACTTATTTTTTAATAAATTTTGTTCTAGTAAGTTATGTAGTTTGTAATTCTTAAGTATTGAAAAAAGTTGATCATTATTTGTCTTAAAGTTTATTAATCTTTCTTTATTTAAATTTTCTGAAAAAATTTCTATTTTTTTTAAATTCCAAATAATCTTTTCAATATTAATTATATTACTGTTAAAAAAATCTATATTGTTTTTTGAAATTCCAATAGTTCTCGTATCACTTATTTTGTAATTTTTTTTGTTATAGAGAACATCAACATTAATTTCATTGTTAACTAGCGCCTTTGCTAAAGTTAAAGCTGTTAAACCATTACCAAGTATACAAACTGTCATAATATTTTTAATTTTAACAATAAAAATTAGATGATACAAAGTGATTAAACCGACTCATTTATATGAATATTAAAAAAACAGCTTATTTGTTGCTTAATTTTGCCATTAAAAGATTGGCAGAGATATTTGGGGTTTTGATTTCTTTGGCAGGTGGATTGTTATTTTTGTCACTAATAACATATTCACCTAATGATCCAAATTTCATTTTTCCAGAAAATACCAAAATTGAAAACATAATGGGTTTTCATGGTAGCTTTATATCTGATTTATTTTTTCAATCTGTTGGATTAATAGCTTATTTAATTCCATTTACACTGATTTTTACAGGCATCAACATTTTTAAATCGAAAGATTTTTTTTTATTTATAGAAAATAATTTTTTTACAATTCTGTATTTATTATTTGGTACACTTTTTTTTGCTCATTATTATTCTGATACATATGCTCTTTTTATAAATGGAAATAGTGGTTTTGTTGGGCAATATTTAAACCAAACTTTTCTCCAATCTCTAATATTAATCAATGAAGATATATTTTTTTATATTTTAATTTTAATTATTTTCATTTTTTTTCTAGTCAGTATAAATTTTAATGTTGCAAAGTTTTTTTTGTTTATAAAAAAAATCTTAACTTTTTTTACTAAAAATGATAACAAAAATTATACAGATAAAAGTGAAATAATTAGTGAATATATTCCACAAGACGAAATTAAAAACCTTATTCAGGAAGATTTACCTTTTATCAAAAGTGAAAATAACCTTGAAACAAAAATAAAGTTTAAATTACCAGACCTTGAACTACTCAAAGTTCCAACAAAGAAAGAAAGAGAAAATTTCGAAAAAAATGAAACTCACAATCCAGAATTTTTAGAAAAAATTCTGATGGATTTCGGAGTTAACGGGAATATAAAAAAAGTTAGTCATGGGCCTGTTGTTACTTTAAATGAATTTGAGCCTGCAGCTGGAGTGAAGGTTTCTAAAATAATAAACCTATCTGATGATATTGCTAGAAATACAAGTTCGGAGTCTGCAAGAATATCAACAATACCCGGAAGCAATACTGTTGGGATAGAGCTTCCAAATAATACAAGAGAGAATGTTTACTTAAGTGAAATTCTAAATAATCCTGATTTTAAGAAAAAAGATATAAAATTACCAATAGCACTTGGCAAAAATATTTCTGGCAAACCAATTGTTGGTGACCTTACTTCTATGCCTCATCTTCTTATTGCTGGAACCACTGGATCTGGAAAATCAGTTTGCATTAATACTATTATTTTATCTCTTCTTTACCGACATACTCCAGACAAATGTAAGTTTATTTTAATTGATCCTAAAATGCTTGAATTATCAACATACGAGGGCATTCCACATTTACTTTGTCCAGTAATTACTGAAGCTAAGAAAGCAGCTTCAGTTCTTGGCTGGGTCGTTAAAGAAATGGAAAGCAGATATAGATTAATGACAAAAGAAGGTGTTAGAAATATTGACGGATATAATGCTAAGCACAAGCTTCCAATGCCTTATATAGTTGTTGTGGTTGACGAAATGTCTGATTTAATGTTGGTTGCAGGTAAAGAAATTGAAAACTATATTCAAAAATTGTCTCAGATGGCTCGAGCTGCAGGTATTCACATAATAATGGCCACTCAAAGACCTAGCGTTGACGTCATTACTGGTACAATTAAAGCTAATTTTCCTACAAGAATATCTTTTCAGGTTACATCAAAAATAGATAGTAGAACTATTCTTGGAGAACAAGGAGCTGAACAACTGCTGGGCAAAGGAGACATGCTCTACATGTCTTCTGCTAATAGAATAGTGAGAATACATGCACCATTTGTATCAGATAATGAAATTGAAAAGATTAATAATTCTATAAGAACTCAAGCTGAACCAGATTATATTGATGAGATATTAAACTTTGCAGACGAAAAAGAAATTAGTGATAGTCAAACCCAGGGTGATAAAGACGAACTCTACCAGCAGGCGTTAGAGATCATTCGATCAGAGGGTAAAGCTTCTACATCATTTTTACAAAGAAAACTTCAAATTGGTTACAACAGAGCAGCTAGAATTATTGATATGATGGAAGCTGATGGAATTGTAAGTAAAGCAAATCATGTTGGTAAAAGAGATGTTCTCTGATGTTTAAGTACTTTTTCATTTTTATAATTTTAATATCTAATACCCAAGCAAGCGATAAAGATAAAATAATAGAAAATTTACAAAATACCAAAAACTTAAATTTTAACTTTGAACAAAATATTAATGGAAAAATAGAAAGTGGAAATTGTACAATTCAATATCCAAAAAAAATTTATTGCAAATATTTTAAAAATAATAAAATCTTAGTTTCCAATGGTAAATCTCTGGTAATCAAAACGAAAAGCAGTTTTTATAGATATCCTCTAAATAAAACACCCCTAGACCTAATATTAGATAAAAATTTTTTAATAAAAAAAATAAACAACTTAAAAGAAAAAATATTAAATGATGGTTATATAAGTTTTGCAATAATAGAAAATGACACTGACATAAACGTTTTTTTTAATGACAAAACTCATAATTTAATGGGATGGCAAACTAAAGATATCTATCTAAATACTAATATTACTTATCTTTCTTCTATTAAAGTAGACCAGGCAATTGAAAAGAATTTATTTCAACTACCATCTCAAAACTAAATCCTTACAGTTTCTGATTTAAAAATTTTCATCCCTCTTGCAATGTAGTTATTCAATGCATTTTTATGATCCAGGGAACATGTGTGAACCCAAACTCTTACAATATTTTTTTCAAAAGATTTTTTAATTGCCTGCGATAATAAATATGAACCTAACTTTTTATTTTGAAATTCCTCTAATAATCCAAAATAAGCTATTTCTACCTCTTTGTTTTCACTATGAGATATTAGTTCAAAGAAGCCAACAAGATCATCTTTATGTTTAAAAATATATGTCTCAACCTTTTTACTAGAAACATAATCTATCCATTGGTTTTCTGTCCAAACTAATCGATCAATCCACTTATGTTTTTTACCAATGTTTTTATAAAAAAATTTATTTAATTGAAAATTATTAGGATCTAATAAATTTAAAGAATAATCATCAGAAGGTTTGACAACTTCAATAAGATCTTGAATTGAATTTATTTCTAAATAATTTCTTTTAACTTCTTCTGTCACTCAACCATTTTTCCAACTTTTTCACCTCCAAATAAATGGAAGTGTAAATGTGGAACCTCTTGACCACCATCATCACTTATATTTGCTAGTGCTCTATAGCCCTTACCTACTTCTGTTGAAATACCTAGTTTTTTTGCTACTATATTTATTCCCTTAAGCAATCCAACCATCTCCTCTGAAGAAGCATTAACGCTAAAATCGTCTAAATCTATGTATTTACCTTTTGGAATTACTAAAGCATGAATTTTTTTCTGAGGGTTAATATCATGAAAAGACAAAACAAAATCATCCTCGTAAATTTTGTTACAAGGTATCTCTCCTTTTAAAATTTTTGCAAAGATATTGCTGTCATCATAGCTCATTTTTTTCTTTTTTCTAACTCTGACATTACTTCTTCAATTTTTACATCATTTGCTTCGAGGTACATTAACAAATGGTAAAATACATCTGCGGCTTCATGATTAATATTAGAATTTTCCTCTACAGCCTCAATGAGCTCATTAACTTCTTCTAAAACTTTTGCTTTGCTAAGTGATTTGTCAGTAAGCAACTTATTTGTATATGACCCTTCAACTGGAGAGGTTTTTCTTTCTCTTGCAAGTTTAATTAAGCTTTCTAATGAATTAAGCATATTAAATTCTAACAGGAATTCCTTTTGAATCCAAATATTCCTTAGCCTCTTTTATAGAATGTTTGCCATAGTGAAATATTGATGCTGCTAAAACAGCACTCGCATTTCCTAATTTTATACCATCTACTAAATGATCAAGGTTTCCAACTCCACCAGAAGCAATTACTGGAATATTTACTTTTGAAGATATCTTTGAGATTAGCTCAATATCATAACCAACTTGAGTGCCATCTCTATCCATAGAGGTAACAAGGAGTTCACCTGCTCCACTTTCTTCCATTTTTTTTGCAAATTCTATTGCATCAATTCCAGTACTATTTCTTCCACCATGGGTAAAAATTTCCCAATTATTAGAATTTTTTTTTGCATCTATTGCAACAACAATACATTGTGAACCAAATTTTTTTGAACTTTCTATCACTACTTCTAAATTTTGAACTGCAGCAGTATTGATTGAAACCTTATCTGCACCACAGTTTAACAGTTTATTAATATCTTCAACACTTCTAACTCCTCCTCCAACAGTCAGTGGCACAAAGCATTTCTTAGAGGTTTTCTCTACTACATCATAAATAGTATTTCTATTTTCATTTGAAGCAGTAATGTCTAAAAAACAAATTTCATCTGCACCACCATTGGAATAAATTTTGGCTTGTTCAACTGGATCTCCAGCATCTTTTAGGTCAACAAAGTTAATTCCCTTAACTACACGACCATTTTTTACGTCTAAACAAGGTATAATTCTATTTTTAAGCATCTAATTCTTGCGCTAATTCTTCTAATTTAATATCACCATCATAAATTGCTTTACCAACTATTATACCCTCAATATTCTTATCGTTTAATTCTTTTGCTTTTTTAATATCATCAATAGATGAAACTCCACCTGAAATAATTACAGGACAATTTGATATATGTGCAACTTTTGTAGTCTCAAAAAAATTTGGGCTTTGCTTCATTCCATCTCTATTAATATCAGTATAAATCAGTCTGCTAGCGCCATAATCATTTACATCTCTCAGGTAATCTAAAGTCAATTGATTTGAATTTTCTTTCCAGCCAGAAATTGATAAATATCCATCTTTAGCATCTAACCCAAGGGCAATTTTATTAGGAAATTTTTCACATGCTTCTTTTAAAAAATTTTTATCTTTTATCGCAGCACTTCCTAAAATAACTTTCTCAACGCCTATATCGGTATATTTCTTAATACTTTCAAAATTTCTTACTCCTCCACCAATTTCGATTTTAAGATCAAACTTAGATACTATTTCTTGAATGATTTCAATATTAGCCGTTTCACCTGTTAAAGCTCCATCTAAATCAACTATATGTAAATTTTTAAAACCGTGGTCCTTATATTGGCTGGCTTGTTCAACTGGTGACTTTTCATATTCAGTTTTATTATCAAAGTCTCCTTTAACCAACCTCACACACCTTTTGTCTTTAATATCTATTGCAGGAAATATTTTCATATCTATAGATTTATAAAATTATCAATTATTTTAAGTCCCATTTTATCACTTTTTTCAGGATGAAATTGGGTGCCAAAGATATTTTCTTTTTCAACAGAACAAACAATATTTGATGAATAATTTGTTGTTGCAGAAATTACATTTTTATCCTCAGGAATAAATTCATAGCTATGAACAAAATACATGTGTGTGTTATTATCTATATCTTTAAAAATCTTACTATCTTTAATAATTTCTATTTCGTTCCATCCAATGTGTGGGAGTTTGAACTTGTCATTTTGGTTGTCTATCTTTGAAACCTTTCCTGAAATCCATCCCAAACCTTTTGTCTCGATTTCCTCATTACCAATGTCTGCGAACATCTGCAGACCGACACAAATTCCAAGCAGAGGTTTTTTGTTATTAATTGCAAATTCATTTAAAGTATCAACCAAGCCATTAATGCCGTTTAGAGCATCAATACAGCTTTTAAACGATCCTTGGCCTGGTAAAACTACCTTGTCACTTGATTTTATCTTTTCTAAATCCGAAGTAACTTCAATACTTACTTTTTCTTTGGCGACTTCATTAAAGGAATTTATAACAGAGCTTATATTGCCTGAATTATAATCAACAATTGTGACGTTCATTAATCTTATAATGAGCCTTTAGTAGATGGTATACTTTTTTTGCTTCTAGGATCCATCTCTAATGCTTCTCTTAATGATCTTGCTAAAGCTTTATAGCAAGACTCAATAATGTGGTGACTATTGTCTCCATAAATATTTTCAACATGCATTGTGATACCTGCTGATTGTGAGAATGCTTGAAACCACTCTTTGAATAACTCGGTATCCATCTCACCAAGTTTTTCTACTTTTAATTTTACTTTCCAAATTAAATAAGGTCTGTTTGAAACGTCTATTGCAACTCTTGTTAAAGTTTCATCCATTGGAATAACTCTGTGCGCATATCTTTTTATCCCTACAAATTTTTTTGCAGCTTTTTTTAAAGCCTCACCAATTGCTATTCCAGTATCTTCAGTTGTGTGGTGAAGATCAATGTGGGTATCGCCTTTCGCTTTTACTTTTAAATCTATAAGAGAATGCTTTGATAATTGTTCAAGCATATGATCTAAAAAACCTATACCAGTATCAATTTGATATTTACCTTTTCCATCAATATTAACCTCAACACTAATGCTTGTTTCTTTGGTTTTTCTGGATACTTTTCCTTTTCTAGTCATATATTTTAAGGGTATACATGCATAATCACACTATATCAATATCAGCAATCAATACTTGAAGAATAAAAATTAGTTACCATTTATCAACTATGACAACAATTGTATTAGTTAGAAAAAATAATGAAGTAGTAGTTGCTGGAGATGGCCAAGTAAGTATGGGTAATACTGTGGTAAAAAGTACTGCTTCAAAAATTAGAAAAATTGAAAAAAGAGATGTAGTAGCTGGATTTGCAGGTTCAACGGCAGATGCCCTTACATTGTTTGAGAGATTAGAAGCTAAAATAGAAAAACATGCAGGAAACTTATCAAGAGCTGCTGTTGAGTTAGCAAAGGATTGGCGAACAGATAAATATTTAAGAAGATTAGAAGCGTTGATGGCTATAGGAGATAAAGATAATAGTTACATTATTTCTGGAACTGGAGATGTTTTAGAGCCCGAAGGTGATGTAATAGGAATTGGTTCGGGCGGTAATTATGCTTTAGCAGCTGGAAAAGTTTTAATGGAAACTGATAAAAGTGCTGAAGAGATTGCAAAAAAAGCTATTCAAGTAGCTTCTGAAATTTGTGTTTTTACAAATGATAATATTAAGGTTTTAAAAATTTAATGGAAAATTCAAACGTAACTCCACTTATTCCAAAAGATAAAACTGCAAATGAAGAAAACTCATTAGTAAGTTCATTATCTCCAAGAGAGATAGTTTCTGAGCTAGATAGATTTGTTGTGGGGCAAAATAAAGCTAAAAAAGCTGTAGCAATTGCATTGAGAAATAGATGGCGAAGACAAGCTCTTAAAGGTGAAATGAAAAATGAAGTTTTACCAAAAAATATTTTGATGATTGGACCGACAGGTGTTGGTAAAACTGAGATCTCTAGAAGACTATCTAAATTAGCCGAAGCACCATTTGTTAAGGTTGAAGCGACAAGATTTACCGAAGTTGGTTATGTTGGAAGAGATGTGGAACAGATAGTAAGGGATCTAATTGAAATAGCCATAGGTATGGAAAAAGTCAAAATGAGAAAAGAAGTACACGCTCAAGCTCAAAAGTCTGCAGAAGAAAAAGTGTTGGATGCTTTAGTTGGTAAAAAAGCAAGTTTAGCAACAAGAGAAAGTTTTAGAAAAAGACTAAGAAATGGTGATCTTGATGATAATGAAATTGAGATTGCTGTAAGTGACACTGGTTCAAATAACACTTCTTTTGAAATTCCTGGAATGCCTGGAGCAAATGTTGGCATGATTAACATTGGTGAAATGATTGGTAAATCAATGGGAAATAAAGAAAAAAAGAAGAAAATGACTGTTAAAGAATCTCATGAAATCTTAATCAATGATGAGTCAGATAAATTAATTGAACAAGATAAAATCGTTAAAGCAGCAAAATTATCAACTGAAAATAACGGAATAGTATTTTTAGATGAAATAGATAAAATTTCTGCAAGAACAGATAGAGTTGGTGGAGATGTTTCTCGTGAGGGTGTTCAAAGAGACTTGTTACCATTAATTGAAGGAACAACTGTAAATACAAAACATGGACCTATTAAAACTGATCATATTCTGTTTATAGCTTCAGGAGCGTTTCAACTTGCTAAACCATCTGATTTACTTCCCGAGCTTCAAGGACGTTTGCCCATAAGGGTTGAACTTGAAGCGTTGACTAGCGATGATTTTAAACGTATTTTAAGAGAACCAGATTTTAGTTTAATTAAACAATATGTAGCTTTATTAAAAACTGAAAATGTTGATCTTGAATTTTCAGATGATGGTATTGATACTATTGCAAATATTGCTTCTGAGGTAAATGCTACAGTTGAAAATATTGGAGCCAGAAGACTTCATACAATAATTGAAAAAATTTTAGATGAAATTAGCTTTACCGCCACTGATCGATCTGGTGAAAAAATCATTATCAATAAAGAATATATTAATAAAAATTTAGATAATTTAGTTAAAGATACCGATCTTTCAAAATTTATTTTATAGATTTATTTTTTTTTAAATAGATATAAAAAGCTCCTCCACCACCATCCTCTATTTTTGCATCTTTCATTTCATATATAATTTTCATTAAATTTTTATTATTTGAAATGAATTCAGGAACTGAATACTTTAAAATACTTAAATCTTTTGAAACATAAGGGTCTTTTTCATTTTGAGAATGAATTCCCTTCCCGGTTACAACTATTAATTTATTTATTTTTTCTTGATAAGATTTGATGATAAAATCCTCAATAGAATTATTTGCTTCTTCAAGGCTATACCCATGCAAGTCTATTGATCTTGTTTTAAAAGTTATTTTTTTATTTATTGTAATATCTTTATTGGGTAATTTTTCTTTTTTTGATAGAAAATTTTCCCAATCTTTTTTATCTTTTTCTGAAATATTATCGGTCAATTAAGTTAAAGTATTAACTAATTGCCAATTTGGATTGGCTGAAGTTATGTCTCTTGAAAATACCCAAGTATCATAGATTTTTTTTATTTTTTCTGGGTCTCCTGATATAATTTTTTTATCTTTATCTTTAATACAAGTTATGACCTCAGCTATAAAATCTACTGTAACATTTAGAATTTTATCTATTTTTTTGTGCTCTTTTATGATTGCAGAATTAATTCCTATAAACGTTATTTCTGCGTAGTGTCCTCTTTTACTTCGCTCTTTTAATGCATCATTAAACTGATTATAAATTTCTTTATTTAACAAAGGTTTACTTGTTGTTAGTTTGTTATCGTTGTCACTAAAATCTGTTATAATTGTCTCATAAGCAATTTTTGCACCATTTAAAAATTCTTTTTGAGCGGCTTCATCAAAAATCTCTTTTTTGGGAACTGATTGTTTGATAACCGTTTCTTTTAATATTTTATCTAATTGTGGAGGTGTTTTTCCCTCAAATCCTGTTCTTTTACCAAGTATTCCTCTTAATCTAAGAAAAATAAATCCTGCAATCATTGCCAAAAGAATTATATCTATGTACTCGAAACTGTAACTCATAACCTTATAGTAATTACTATGTTGATTAATTTCAACCAGCAATTTAGATTACAGACAAATGAACTCAGTTTTATTATTAATAATTTTAGTTCCTGCTATTGAAATATTTCTTTTTATAAAAATAGGTTCTCAAATTGGTGCAATTACTACAATTTTACTAATCTTTACTACTGCGATAGTTGGAGTTTACTACGCCAAATATGAGGGGTTAAATACTCTAAAAGCTGGTTTTAAACAAATAAGCAAAAATATGGCACCAACATATGAAATGGTTTCAGGTGCAGCAATAGCTTTTGCAGCTTTATTATTAATTATACCTGGATTTGCAACAGACATTTTTGGGTTTCTGATTATATTTCCTTTTTCAAGAAATTTTTTTTTAGAAAAATTTTTCAATAAATTTAAAAAAAAACAAAATAAAACTGAAAAAAATAATTTTATTGATGGAGAATTTGAAGATATAGAAGATGATAATGACAAAAAAATATAAAATACTGGGAAAGTATATAAAAGATATGTCGAGCGAAACTCCTGATGTTGAAACATATATTTTTGTACGTGATTATATTTCAAAATATCAACTTAATATTGATATTAATTCTAAAGCACTGAAAGATAAAATGATTGAAATTAGTACAATTTTAAAATTTGAAGATAAACAAGAGAATAAAAAAAAATCTTATTTTGAAATTAACTATTCAACTATCATAAAAATTGAAGATAGCATTAAAGAAAAAAAAGATCTCGAAAAAATAGTATTGTGTGATGTTCAAATTGAAATTTATCCTGAATTAGAAAAATCTTTTTTAAATTTATTACATGACTCTGGGTATCCAGATGTCAAATTTGAAAAAAAGGTCGATTTTGAACAACTTTATAATCAAAGATTAAATTAAAAAAAATTTTTTTTAAGATTATTTTTTAAGTACTCTTTATGTTTTTTTATTTCTTCAGAAGTTGGTAATACAATCTTTTTAAAATAATCAATACTGACTTTGCTTTTTTGATCTATCTTTGCATCATCACTTTGAAAATTCAATGTTGGTTCTTTTTGATCTATTAAATTAATATAAACTTTTGCTAATAAATTACAGTCAATTAAAGCTGTATGCTGAGTTCTTCTTGAATTATCAATCCTATATCTTTTGCACAACGCATCCAGGCTAACGGGTGATCCTGGAAACTTATCTCTAGCTAAAATTAAAGTGTCTACAATTTCGTTATCTATTTTTTTTTTTCCTAATATAGACAACTCATTATTTAAATGGGTTAAATCAAATTCTGCATTATGAATGATAAGCTTTTTGTCATTAATAAAATCTAAAAATTCCTCTGATACTTCAAAGAATTTTTTTTGGGTAGATAAAAATTGATCTGTATATCCATGAACTTCCAAAGCTTTTTCTGATACTTTCCTCTCTGGATTTAAATAACAGTGAAATTTTTTCTTTGTTGGAATTAAATTATCTAATTCAATGCAACCAATTTCAACAATTCTGTGACCTTCTTTTACTGATATACCTGTTGTTTCTGTATCTAAAACCACTTCCTTCATTTATATAATCTCCTTAAGAATGTTATTTATACCATCACTAACAGATCTTTTTGTAAAATTATTTTTGATTATAAAATGAGATTTTTTCTTTTTATAAGTGTTTGAATATTGAATACTTTTAAATTTTTTTAAAAGTTTTTGATTAAAATTTTTTCTTTTTTTTAATCTTTTTAAAATATCTATTTTTTTAGATTGCACATAAACTAAAATATCTTCTTTTCTATTAATTTTGTTTTCCAGCAATAGAGGTATGTCCAAAATTACAATTTTTTTGTATTTATTTCTTTTTAAAAAAACATTCATTTTTTTTCTAATTTCTAAATGAACTATTTTAATTATTTTATCTAAATTGCTTTTATTGGATAAAATTGCATTAGAAATTTCTATTTTTTTTATTGGGAATGAATGAATATATTTGGGTAATTTATTCTTTAACTGGTTAAAAATATTCTTATTTTGTTGATATAATTTAGCGACCTCATAATCAGCATTAAAAACTGGATAACCAAAATTTTTAGCTACGTAACTCTTGCCAGAACCTATGTCGCCTAAAATTCCAATTTTAATCATTAATCTAAAAGTTTCATAACGTCTTCATTTACATCGGGTTTCAATCCATGCCACAAATAAAAAGCTGAAAGAGCCTGATAAATAAACATCATTTTACCGTTTAAAGTTCTGTTTCCCAATTCCTTTCCAACTTTTAAAAAATTTGTTTCTTGAGGATTATAAATAACATCATAAAAAAATTTATTTTTTATAGTTGATAAAAAATCAACATTTATTCTATCTTCTTTTTTCAAACCTAGGCTTGTTGCATTAATTATCATATCAAAGTTTGGTGCTTTGCCCCAATCTACAATTTCAATATTCTTAAATGAATTTTTTAAAACATCTGCCTTTTCTCTTGTTCTGTTGCTTATTATTATTTTGGAAACTTTCATCTTAATTAAAGCAAAAATTATTGATGGAACCACTCCTCCAGCGCCAAGAATAAAAACTTCTTTGTTATTAAGATCATATTTAAAATCTTCAACGCTTTTTTGAAAACCAATTATATCTGTATTATCACCTACTAGCTTGTTATTTTTTAGATAAATAGTATTTACAGATTGCGTCTTGTTTGCTTCAACTGTCAATTCATCTAGGTAAGAAATAACTGCCTTTTTAAAAGGAACAGTTACGTTAATACCATTAATCTTTTTTTCTCTTACTTGTGAAATTATTCTCTCTAAATCATTTTCAATTAATTTTTGTTTTTCATAAACAGCATTAATATTATTATTTTTAATCCAATAATTATGTAGCTTCGGAGATAATGAGTGTTCTATAGGGTTTCCTATAACTAAAAATTTTTTCATTCTATTGACTTTAAGTACTCACTGATTTTTTTAATTGGAAGCCCCATAATTGTATTTTGATCCCCCTCAATACTTGAAAATAAACTTCTTCCCTCACCTTCTATTTGATAGACGTTGTAGGCATATAAATTTTCGTCTGATATATTTGATAAATATTTTTTTAAATCGTTATCTAAAAATTTTTTCATTTTTAAAATTGCCTTGTCGGTATAGTTCCAAACCATCTCTCCATTTTTTGAAATACAGACAGAACTAATTAAATAGTGTTTGTTACCATTAAGTTTTTTTAGAATTGCCATGGCATCTTCTCTGCTACTAGGCTTGGATATTAACTCACCATCTAAATCAATTACACTGTCAGCACCCAACACAAGTATATCTGGTTTTTTAAAACTAACTTTGTTGGCCTTTAATTCAGCTAAATTTTTTGATATTATCTCAGGCGTCGCTTTTTCTTTAATTAATGCATCTTTAACAATATCTTCATCAACATTTGAATGCTCAACTTCATTTGGTATATTATTATCGTCTAAAATTTTTTTTCTAACTTTGCTTTTAGATGCAAGAATAATTTTATTTAACATTGTTTTTATAAATCTCGTGAATTTTTATTATTGATGCTGCCGTTTCTTCAACTGACTTTCTTGTAACATCTATAGACGGCCATTTATATTTTTGAAAAGTTTTTTTTGCATCTGCAACCTCTTTTTTAATATTTTCAATATTAGTATAACTTTTGTTTTCTGTTTCTTTTAAACTGTTCATTCTATTCTTTCTCAAATCGACTAGCCTTTCTGGCTCGGTGTTTAACCCAACAACACAGGTTAATTGTGG
>Ga0209632_10001843_pt1 | contig 20976 bp, 23 predicted proteins | sample COG_10_FD_184754 | JGI IMG/M metagenome (GOLD analysis project Ga0209632, IMG submission 184754) | Pelagic Microbial community sample from North Sea - COGITO 998_met_10 (SPAdes) (version 2) | ecosystem: Environmental > Aquatic > Marine > Neritic zone/Coastal water | place: Helgoland, sampling... | reverse complement strand
CCCAACATTGCACCACATCAAAACCAGAAAGATGTATAGAGAGAGTTTTTTCATTTATTTTTTTTTCTAAATTCAAAAAAAAATACCAATAGAACAAAAATGATAGTACAAGTTATCCAATATATTAGAGACCCTGGAATTTCATTAAAATCTATTCCATACCTCTCAAGTCCCGGACCATATTTTTCCTTTTGCAAAAACTCATCTAAAAATAACATTAAGATTAAGGGAACTACATAAGAAACAGGTAACCAAAAAATTATAATTCTCCACAACATAAATAAATTATAACCCCACTCCTCAATGAAGTCACCTTTCTACTTGCTTTCTAATTGAACGATTTTCTCAAATTACCCTTTCAAATGTGCTTGATAATACGATATACTATTAATCAATGAGTTTTAGCATTGGACAATTTATTCCCTTAATAATACTTACAGGTGGAGTTCCTGTTCCATCTATTGTTGCCCTGATTATGTTTTTTAAAAAAAAAAAGCGTGAAAAATTAATATTCAAAAATGAGTTAAAAAAGTTTTTATGGGTCAATTATTCTCTGGAAGGAAGAGTTAAACGTGAAGATTATTGGTATTATGGGTATGCATTGTATTGGACTATAATTTTAATATTTTTATTATTATCTGCTATTATTTATTTTGTTGCTATGTATGTCATCGGAGAAAAAGTTGCCAATTTTGTTTATGTGGTAATTGGTTTAATCCCAATTTGGACATCTTACGGTATGAAATTTCTTTCCAATAAAATAAAAAGGTTACACGATAATAATAAATCAGGTTGGTTTTTACTCTGGACTCTTTTTCCTATATTGGGACAATTATTTGGTCTTTATATTTTTATTACAAATTGGTTTTTGAGGGGAACAATTGGTTCTAATGATTATGGTAAGGACTCTGTAGAAAAAGATATAATGCCTGTTATCACAATCAAAGATGTCGCCAAAACTTTTGGATTACTTTTAATTATTATCACTATCTTTGCTGTGTATGGTGTGGTTGTTGGTTTGTTAACTGGAGGAATGTAACCCCACTCCTCAATGAAGTCACCTTTCTACTTGCTTTCTAATTGAACGATTTTCTCAATGAACTTTTCAATGAACTTCTTAAATAAGCAAGTATTGGCGTAATATGTGTGTGAATGTAATCCCACTCTTTCTAAATAAAATTTTAAAAGGGCAGTTTTTACTGCCCTTTTTTTTTGCTCGTCTTCAAAATATTTGAATGGTACTGTTGATCCATGAAAAAATTAATTTTAACATTAGTTGTTATTTTAATTTCAACAAATATTCTTCATGCTGCTAAATTTAAATGGAAAAAGATTTCCACTAACACCGAAAATGCCATTTTTTATTTAGATATAAACACTGTCTATAGAGTTGGGGATTACATTTATTATTGGATGTTAGTAGATAATTTTAGTCTTGATGAGGAAATTAAATCATCTATTACACATAATATGGTTAAGTGCAGTACGCTTGAAAATAGACCAATATCTTTCGCAGGTTTTGCTAAAAAAAAAGGTAGAGGTGAACCTGTGACTGGTTTAGACTTTATTGTTCCGGAAGATGTACCAGATATGTTTGAGTGGACTAAATTTCGAAAAAATTCATCTCATGGAAATCTCTTAGTTGAGGTGTGTGGAATAAGCATGTAACCCATCCTATTAGACCTAAAAATTCTAAATTAATTTTGACATGAGAGAAATTAATTATTAAAGTCTGATAATGAATTTTGGTCAGTCTATTTCACATTGTTTTTCAAATTACTTTAATTTTAACGGAAGAAGTTCTCGTTCAGAGTTTTGGTGGTTTGAATTATTCGCTATTGCATTAAGTGTTTTAGGAAGTGTATGGGATGCATCTATGGGGGATACTAGTGGAAATGGAATGATGTATTGGTTATTTTCTGCTGCCACTTTTTTTCCAGCAATTGCTGTTGGTGCAAGACGTCTTCATGACGTTGGCAAATCAGGATGGTGGCAATTACTTACGATTACATTAATTGGATTAATACCATTAATAATTTGGTTTGCAGCTGAAGGAACTAAAAAAAGTAATTCCTACGGAAAACCAATTAAACTAAAAAAATAAAATTAATATATTGTAGCAACATTTAATCCATGAAAAAATTAATTTTAACATTAGTTGTTATTTTATTTTCCACAAATACTCTTTTTGCTAAGCAGATAAAATGGACCAAAATTGTAACTACCGAAGATAGAACAACTGAATTTTATTTAGATAAAAAATCAATAAGAAAAGTAGGTGAATTCCATTATTTTTGGATGATGTCAGATTATCTAATATTAGAAGAAGGTGATAACCCAGATACAAAATCAAGCATAACTTTTAATATAATAAATTGTAAAACAAACGAATTGAAAAGAGTAACCATGACTACTTTCACATTAAATAACGTAAAAGGTAAAATTAGTAGTGATTTTATAGTTCCAGATTTAGGCATGGATCTTTTCCAATGGAGATTTTATTCTGAAGAAACTGCTTTTGGTATGGTTTTTAAAGAAGTGTGTAAAGTTAATTAAAACAGTGAAGTTTTGTGGATTTTTATTTTTTAATTGATGTTAACTTTTGAAAAAAATTGCTGGTAGAAACATAGTCTAAAATTCTATTCATTAATCTTTCTAATGGTAATAATAATATTCCTAAAATAATTTTAGAAAAAATAGTGAATACTGGAACACCATTGGAATAAAACAAAATTAATGGATCAACTAAAAAATTAATATATTCAAATAATGCTAAAATCATCATGAATGATATTGAGGTTGCAATAACTGTTGCTTTACCAGATTTTTTTAAAAATAAAGTTACAGACAATAAGATTAAAAAAAATAGAATTTCAGATAAATAAAATATTTTGCTTTGCCACCACGGTGGATTAATTTTGAATGAAAAAAAGTTAGTATCTGAAATTAATCCCTCCGAACTAATGCCCTGAATATAAAATTTATAATCACCTGGATTTAAATTAGTATAAGTTATAGTTTCATTTTTAGAAAATTTTGAATAATTATTTTCATAACCTTCTAATTTATATCTAAATTGATTATTTTTTTCGTTTATATAATCTGTTAAAGAAACCGTGAACGATAATTTATTTTCATTATAATTAAATAAATTTTTTGTCGTAAATTTACTGTTTAAAAGGTCTTTTTCAGGTCCAAAATTAAGAATATATTTATCATTATTTTTAATAGATGAAAATATAACTTCCTGTGAGTCTGGATCTTTGTTTATTTTTCCAATCACAACAATTCCCTCATTACTGCTCATTAAAGTTAAATCTTTTAAAAAAAAGAACTTTATCGATAGATGGTGAGCAAGTAAGTTAAAAGGAAGTATTTTTAAATTAAGAGACTTATCTAATTCATAAAATGTTTGAACTCGACGATCATTTATTCTCTCAGTAAAGTTTATCCAATAAGTCTTATTATTAGTTTCTTCTATTTTTAGAATAACTTTTTCTTTTATATTTGGTACAGTATCAAATATTTTACTTATATAAAAAGTCTCTTTGTTTTCATTAAATTGATAAATCTTATCTTGTGTTTTAAAAATAAGTTTATCATAAATTTTAAAAATTTTAATTTTTCCTTTTTTTGGTAAATAACTATCATCATATAGTGTTGTTTCTAATTTATTTAACTGGTTTAAATCATTTGGTATCAATTTAATCCGATAGACACCTTTTTTTTGAACCGCAAACCAAATTTCATTTTTATTAATTACTTCTTTTATGTGCTGTGTACTTTTTATATTATTTAAAATTTTGTATTTATCTGGATATTTTTTGCTAACAATAAAGATCCCATTTTTTGCCCTAACATAAAGATAATCTTTAAAAATTTTACTTTCTTTGATTTGATAAACTCTGCCTGTTAATTTAAGTTCAATAAGTTGTTGGTAATTGTCATTAATATCTATTTTACCTAGGCCAAAATTAGAACCAACTAAAAGTTCATTACCATTATTATATAAGCTCCAAACCTGTGTATTAATTTTTGTTTCAGCAACTTCTATAAACTTTTGTTTTAAATTAGATTTGTCATCCACTATAAGTTTTTTTATATTAGTGCTTGTTCCGACATATAAGTGATTATTAAAATTTTCTACAGAGAGAACTGTACTGCCTAAATTAGTTTCTTTAACTGGAAGATATTTAAAATACGAATTTGTATTTATTTTAGCTATTCCATCATTTAATCCTAACCAAATATTATCATTATTATCTTCAAATATAGATCTCACACTGTCTACTCTTAACCCTGAATTTGAATCTAAATGTAACAAGGGTTTTAATTTTTTATCTAAAATATATAAACCCTCATATGTTGCTAAACCAATTTTATTTCTCTTTAGATTATAAGTTCTATAAATTACGCCTATGTTATTAATTAAATCATTTTCAATCTTTATAAATTCATCTTTTATTTTTTTATAAACTCCAAACTTTCTTGTAAAAATAATTAAATCACTTTCGTCAGAAAAATGAAAACCAGATATAGTTTTATCTTTAAATATTTCAGAATTTTTAATTAAAAATATTTCTTTATTTTCAATTGTTGCTATTCCTAGTCCTTCTATTGCAACATATAATTTATCATTTATATATCGTGATACACCAAATTTTTTTTTTTTAATTTTATTTATTATAGATATCTTTTTATTTTTATAAAAAAATAGGTTATTTTTGGATCTAAAAAAAATTTCATTGTTGTTTAAAGAAAAACTTTCATAGATTATGTCTCTATTATCACTCTTCTTATCTAAAAAAATTTTAAGAGATAAAAATTTTGCATTTCCATTTCCATCATTTGATATGAAGCCAAAATCACCTCGACTACCTATTACTATATTTCCTGCTTGATCAACACTGATAGATCTTGCTGAGTATTTATTATCAAGAAGTAGACTTTTCCACTGTTTACCATCATAAATAAGGAGACCATAACTATTTGCAAAATATAATTTGCCATCTTTTCCTTGTGTAATATCCCATGTTTGAGTTTGACCTCCATTAATAGATGGGGGGTAATTTGTAATCTCTGGTAAAGGGTACTTAATTATCTCAGACGCGCTACTTATATTAATAATTAATAAATTAATAAAAAATAATAATATAAGAAATATTTTTTTCATAAACTAACCCTAACCCAACTCTAAAACGAAGTCGAGCAGTGCCCTGTAAAGCAAGAAAGAAATGAACTTAGATGAGCAAATATCTAAAAGAGTAGATAAATAAATGCTTAATGAACCAGTGAATGAAAATATAATTCCACTATTTCTAAAATACTAATTATATCTAAGCGGAGGTCTTGAAAACTTTAATATCTTAGATGACTCTCCATCATAAAAAATAATTTGCATCTCAATATGTGTAAGATTAAAAAATTCTGATTCAGTGCCAGGATCATTGCTGTATTTAAAGCGTACTTCATCAGAAAATTGTGAAATACGAGATGGATTAATATTAGCAATATCACATTTTGGTTTTAAATAAGGAAGTTCTGTTTCTTTCCACTCACCGACATTAGAAACTTTAATAAATCTATATCTAATTTTAGATATAGCACATCGATAAGGCATTATGCCAATAAATCCCCAACTTTCATAGTTTGCTCTATCATCAAAACTAATCCATATGGGTAAGTTATTTAAAATCCTTTTTGAGCTTTTTTTGTACTCTTCAAGTCCGTTAAAATTTAATTTGAAAGGGCCCATCATTTCATCATTAATATTTTTATATTTTACATAAATTATAGTGTTCATTGTTTCTTTGTCTTTTGGTATAGATATTGATGTGTTGGGCATGTCTGAATTAGTTCTAGGATCAACATATCCTGAAGGTCCAGTTGAAGTATATTCTTCTTCATCTCCTATTTTGTAAAGAATTTCTTTGGCAGGTTCTATTATTTGCAAATTAATATGCCAGCCTTGATTGCTCAAAATAGTATTGAATGTTACATTTTTTGTTATCTTTGATAATGTAGAAAGTGCTTTAATTCTTTTCTCGGCATAAGAGATCCATTCGGATGCAATTTCATTATCAACAAAATATTTTAAAAATTTTCCTTCATTTTTTAGTGATATAAATTTTTCAAGATATTTTAGTTCTTCTCTTTTATCAGATAGTGATTGAATACCTTTTCGTATTTCAGAATATTCTTTACTTAACTCATAAAAGGCTGGAGTAAAATCTGGATTTCTTAAAATAAAGTCATGAAGCATTTTTGTCCTAGTTGGAGAATTGAAGAGTAAAATTTTTGCAAATTCAACAATTGGACGAGAGTCTTTTTCATAAATAGCAGAATAAATCTCTCTGGCACCAGCGCTTCCTTCCTGAATTTTCAAAAAAGTTTGATACCTAAGATGTGGATCAATGAAATCTAATTTAAATGCAAAATAATCATTATAACTCTGCCTCGCATTTATATAATCACCACCTAATTCTTGAATACGAGCATTATGATAAAACTGTTCTGGTCTAGTTGGGTTATCAATAATCCCATTACTTTTATTTATTTCTGAAAATTCTTTTTGTATTTCATCAAGTTTAGTAACAATTTGTTCTGTAGTTTCTTCAATATTTTCTGTTGTCTTTTTAATTTGAGAAATATCATCTTGTAGTAAACCAATTGAAGACTGTAGACTTGAAATGAAGGGTATGGTTTCGGCAAGGAATCCTTTTTCCTGTTTTTGTTCACCTTGAAAAAAATAAAAGATACCTGAAAAAAACATTATGAAAAAACTACATAAAAAAGCAGGAATGATTTTTGTTTGTAAAGATTTTGATAAAAATATAGTTAAAAAAAGTAAAATTGATGTGATTGATGTAAAAAAAAATATATAACTTACAAATGGAAATAAGGGTTGAAGAATATCAGAAACTGTACCACCAATTAATCCTATAATCCCAAATAAAGAGCCTGTTTTTTTTAAGTTACTTATTATTAATTTTTTCATAACGAACCTTAACCCAGCTCATAAACGAAGTCATCTTTCTCGTACCCTTCTAGTTTTATACGATTTTGCAGTGAACTTTTAAATAAGTAAGTACTGGCACAAAATGAATTTGGGTGTAATACCATTCTTTCTATATAAATTTATAAAATTTTTAAAGAAACTTAATATTGAATATAAAATTTAAAATGATATTTTGAGTTATGGATTTTCAAACTTCAATTAAAACATGTTTTAATAAATATGCTGTTTTTTCAGGTAGGGCATCAAGGTCTGAATTTTGGTTTTTTGCTTTATTTGGAATTCTTGGTGGAACTGTAGCAGTAATAATTGACTCAATGATTTTAGGTTATCCAGCTGAAGACAATGGACCAATTAATTTGATATTTTCGATTGCTTTGCTAGTTCCTTCAATATCGGTAACGGCAAGAAGACTGCATGACATAAATAGATCTGGTTGGTTTCAATTACTTTGGATTACTATAATTGGTGGAATATTATTAATCATTTGGCATGCTACTGAAGGTGAGAAAAAAAAGAATAGATTTGGTCCTCCAATTAAGTTTAAAAAATAATCACTAAATATATTTACAATATATGCAGCGTAGCCATGCAATCCTACTCTTTATAAATAAAATTCAAAAAGGAATATCTTTAATATCATTTTTTTGCTTGTCTTATTAATGTTTGAACAATAACGTTAATTAATGAAAAAATTAATTTTATTACTAATAGTTACTTCATTCACATCAAACATACTTTACGCAAATAATTTTAATTGGACAAAAGTAATAACATCAAAAGATGGTAATACTGCTTGGTACTATGATAAAAAATCAATACGTAAGGTGGGGAATTATAAATTTTATTGGCAATTAGCAGATTATTTAAAAGATTATGACGAAGATAAATCAGTAGTATCACACTCTATGGTAAATTGTGATACATATGAAATGAAATGGATCACATACACTGGTTATTCAGATCACATGGGTAGAGGTACAATAAATTTTGAGTCTATAGTTCCCGAAGATGATATCACATATTTTAAATGGGAATATTTTGACCCTAAAACGACCGTGCAAGGATTAATTACAAAAAAAGTTTGCAATTCAGAATAAGATGACAGAAATGTAAATGTAATATATTTCCAATCCAAAAACACTCTTAGAACAAAAGTTAAAAAAATTAGAAACCTCAAAATGAAATTTTTGAGAGGTTTTTTTTATTTTTTAATATGTGCCAAGTGATGAAAAAAATGCAAAAAAACCAACTCCTAAAACTAATAAAATTAATACTGCAATTAAAAGAATTATGTAATTTATAATTAAACTGGCAATTACTAAGCCTCTACCTGAGTATTCTTTTTCATTTCTGTTAATATCATTTAAAGCAACATGACTCATAACTAAACCAATGATTTGTAATAAAAATGGTAACAAAAAAGAGGTAAATATTCCAACTATAGTAATAATAAAACTAGCTAATCCTAAAGTGTGTATTTTTGGAAGAGGTGTTGAAAGTCTGTATTCATAAACTTTATCAGGTCTACTTTTTTTTTTACTCTTTCTTTTTTTTTCCATAAATCTAGCGTATCACATATTGTAAAAACAGACACTTGATAGCAGATATTTTTCGATGAAAAGAGTGACGTAAATTACTTAATAAATTTAAAATTAGTTGGTTATAATAGTTGATTTTCATGGTTTTTTTTTTGTCGTTTATCAATTTTATTAATGCTAGAGTTTGTGAATAAATTAAACTAAATAGGGAGATATAAAATGGCATTTGCAACAGTAAACTTAGAAAAAGCAGGCTTAGTAAAAGAAGCACCTGTTGGTTTTTCTTGGACAACTTTCTTTTTTGGATTTTTTCCAGCAGTATTTAGAGGTGACGTGAAATGGGCGATATTAATGATAATTGCAGCCATTTGTACTTTTGGAATATCTGGATTAGTGTTCTGCTTCATTTATAATAAATTGTATATTACAGGATTGGTAGAAAAAGGATACAAAATCAAAAACTATTCTGGAAATAAAGCGCTTATTGAGGCTAAATTATCTATGAAATTAAAATAATAATTTTCTGTTTGGATATTTTAGATTAATACAAAAAACAATTTCTGATTTAGATAATTATAATTTAAATAAGTATTTAATTATAATTACATCTATTACTGCAATCCTATCTTTAGGAGTTATTTATTGTACATATTACTTATTTTTTGAATTTTTCTTTGAAACCAACAATTTTCAAAGTCAATATTCTTTAATTAATAAAATTTATAACTCATATCTGTTTTATTTAATTTCTATTATTTTTAAAGTTCTACTTGGTTTTACTATTTTTGGATTAATTATGGTTCCTATTGGAACAATTGTTACTGGTTTTTTTGGAGATAATATATTTGATATAATAGATAAGAAAAATATTAAAAAATATAAATTTAAAAGAAAAAATAATGCATTTTACTTATCTTTAAGATTCTCAATAATTTGTGCTTTAAGGACAACCTTTTTAAATATTTTAATTATTCCATTGTATTTTTTTATACCTATTGGAAATCTATTTATTTTTGTATTCGTAAATGGTTATTTTATTTCAAAGGAATTTTTAGGTAATTTTCTTATACAGTTCCATAATAAAAATTATGTAAATAATTTTTATTCTTCAAGAAGTACAGAGTTATATTTTTTAGGCTGTATGATTGCATTTCTATATACAATTCCATTGATTAATTTTTTTATTCCTTTTATCTCAAATGTATTATTCACAAATATCATATTAGGAAATAAAATTAAAATTACTTCTTAACTCACCTACTCTATTAATACTGAGAAAATATTTTTATGACTTAACAAGGAATTATGATTTTTTAAATATATAAATAATCGTTAAAATTATAAGTACTATGATAATCCAAATAGTGAGATTAGTTAAGAGTTGTTTTAATTTAGAGTTTGATTGCAAAAAAGCAGGAAGAACTAAAAGAAGAACTCCTATCATATAGACTACAGGTAGCATCTGATCCATTATTCGACTATCTTATCATATAAAATATTGTTAGGATATATTATGTCAAAAAGATATAGCGGAAAATCATTTAAAGATTCTAGCACTGCTAAAAAACCAAAATTGAGTCTGAAAGAAAAAAGAAGAAATAAAAAAGAAAAATCTAAAAAGTCTTAGATTTTAGCTCTTTTTTGGCTATGTTTTTTAAAGGTAAAATTTTTAGGTCGGTCACTTCTACTTTTAAACTTCTTCTTTCCACTAAAGCCAAAGCTTTTTTTCTCTCCATCTCTTGATGAACTTTCAGATGTTTTTTTTCCAAAGTATTTTGGATTATTTGTAAAGCCAGTTGGTTTTGTGTCGTTTTTCTTAGTGGAACTAGATTTTCCCTTATATCCAAAACTTTTTTTCTCTCCATCTCTTGATGGTCTTTCAAGTTTTCTTTTGCCATAAGATTTTGGTTTATCTCCAAAACTAGATTTTCCCTTATATCCAAAACTTTTTTTCTCTCCATCTCTTGATGATGAACTTGATCTTCCATAACTAAATTTTTTTTCATCTCTGAATTTTCTTTTTTTATTATATGGAGCTTTTCCCTTTTTTACACCTCTTGAATTTCCTCTTGCCCCACGTGGTGCAGGTTTAAAGTTTGGATCTATTAATTTACTAATTTCGTTCCACATCGATCTATCATCTGGTGTAAGAAAAGTTAAAGCAGAACCTTCTGTCCCTGCTCTTGCTGTCCTTCCAATTCTATGAACATAATCTTCGGGTACTTGTGGTAGATCATAATTTATTACGTGTTGAATTAAAGGAATATCCAATCCTCTTGCAGCAACATCTGTTGCAATTAATATTCTTTTAAGACCTTTTCTAAACGAATTGATTACACGGTCTCTTTTACTTTGACGAAGATCTCCATGAATAGCATCAGCTGAATGACCTTCTTCTTTAAGACGCTTAACCATTTTATCAGCACCTCTTTTGGTTTTAACAAATACTAAGATTGATCCTTTTCTTGCAATAAATTGGTCTACTAACTCATCGTATTTATTCTCTTTAAATACTTGAAGTGTTTCTTGTTTAATTTTTGCAATAGGAACTGAAGTTGATCCTGTCGAAATTCTTTCTGGTTTGTTTAGATATCTTTCTGAAATTCTAACAATATTTTGAGGTAAGGTTGCTGAAAATAATAAAGTTTGGTGATCTTTTGGAACAAACTTTAAAATTAATTCTATTTGTGGAGTAAAACCCATATCCAGCATTCTATCAGTTTCATCCAACACTAAATATTTAGTAGCTGATAAATTTAAACTTTTTCTTTTTAAATGGTCATTAATTCTTCCTGGTGTTCCAACTATTATTCTAGACCTATTACCCAGTTGTCTAAGTTGTTTTTGCATTGCCTCTCCACCAATAAGCAAAGCTGTTTTGATATTAATTTTATCACTAATGATGCTTTTAATTGCAGCCATTACTTGAGTTGCAAGCTCTCTAGTTGGACACATAACTAATGCAAATGCATTTTTATCTAATATTAATTTATTAATTAGGGGAATACTGAATGCTAAAGTTTTTCCAGTTCCTGTTTGAGCTGTTCCTAAAACATCTTTTCCTTCTAAAGCTACCGGTATTGCCATGCTTTGAATTGGCGTGGGCTTCGTAAAATTCATTTTTTGCAATGAATTCTTTAACGAATCTTCTATTTTTAATAATTTAAAGTTTTCCATTCAGATATTTAGATTTTTTAAAACTTAAGGAGATATGCTTTTAATCCTTTAATACGTCTAATTTATATAGCGATATCTATACGTTTTTTTAATAATCACAAGAAGCGAATTTCTCAATTAAAGTTAACTTAATAGTCAAATAATAGCTTTTTTTAAGTTTTCAAATGAGTCATTTCATGTATAAGAACCTGAAATTATGACTAACAATATTCGAAACATCACAATTATAGCTCATGTAGACCATGGTAAGACAACCATGATTGACAATCTCATGAAGCAAAGTGGATCATTTAGAGAAAATGAAGTTGTTGATGAGAGGTTAATGGACTCTGGAGAACTTGAAAAAGAAAGAGGAATTACCATTCTAGCTAAACCTGCTTCAATTGATTGGCAGGGATCAAGGGTTAACATTATAGACACACCTGGGCACAGAGACTTTGCAGCTGAAGTGGAGCGTGTATTAAGTATGGCTGATGGAGCATTACTGTTAATTGATTCAGCAGAGGGTGTAATGCCACAAACAAAATTTGTATTAGCTAAAGCTTTAAAACAAGGATTAAAACCTATTGTTGTAATTAACAAATTAGATAAAGCAGATCAAAGAGCTAATGAAGTTTTAGATGAAACATTTGATTTATTTGTAAGCTTGGATGCAAATGAAGAGCAGTTAGATTTTCCAGTTTTATATGCTAGTGGAAGATCTGGATGGGCAAGTAAAGAAGTTGATGGTCCAAGAGAAAACCTTCATCCATTGCTAGATTTGATTATGGAACATGTTAAGCCAGCTGAACTTGACAAAACAAAACCTTTTGCAATGTTATCAACATTATTATATGCAGACAGTTTTTTAGGAAGAAGTTTAGTTGGAAGAATATCTCAAGGTACTGCAAAAGCTAACCAGTCCATTAAAGCAATAAACCTTAAAGGAGAAAAAGTAGATGAAGGTAAATTAACAAAAATCTTTAGATACGAAGGAACAAAAAAAGTACCAATTGAAATTGGTGAAGCTGGAGATATTGTTGTAATTGCTGGTTTAGAAAAAGCTAACGTTGCTGATACTATTTGTGACCCTGAAGTAAATGATCCTATTCCTGCCACACCGATAGATCCACCTACTATGTCTATAACTGTTAGTGTTAACAGTTCACCTCTTGCAGGAACTGAAGGTAAAAAACTAACAAGTACTCAAATTAGAGACAGATTAGTTACAGAGGCAGAAAATAATGTTGGAATTACTTTTTCTCAAAATACTAATGTAGATTCATTTGTAATCAGCGGACGAGGAGAATTAATGCTTGAAATTCTACTTACACAAATGAGACGTGAAGGTTTTGAAATGACAGTTAGTCCTCCAAAAGTTTTATACCAACAAGATGAAAATGGAAATAAGATGGAACCAATTGAAGAAATTACAGTTGATTTAGATGAGGAATTTTCATCAAAAATAATTGATTCAATGAACAGAAGAAAAGGTAAATTACTTGATCTTAAAGATACTGGAAAAGATAAAAAACGATTAATCTTTCACGCACCAACTAGAGGCTTAATGGGTTACACAAGCAGGTTCTTAACTTTAACAAAAGGAACTGGTGTAATTAACAGACTATTCCATGGTTATGGAAAATTTGAAGGTGAAATGGATGGAAGAAAAAATGGTGCTTTAATTTCAATGGCTACTGGAAAAGCTGTAGCATTTGCAATATTTAACCTTCAGGCAAGAGGCGAAATGTTTGTAACTCATAATGATCCCGTTTATGAAGGAATGATTGTTGGTCTAGCTCCAAAACCAGGTGATATGATTATTAACGTTATGAAGGGTAAACAATTAACGAACATGAGAACTCAAGGTACAGATGAAAATGTTGTGCTTACTCCAGTTAGACAAATGTCAATTGCTGAACAGCTTAGCATGCTAAATACTGATGAGGCATTAGAGATTACTCCTAAATCTCTTAGATTAAGAAAAGCAATTCTTAATCCTAATGATAGGAAAAAAAATGAAAAATCTGGAACACCTCTTTAATTAAAAGATTTTCCAACTATAAATAAACTTAAAGCAATAGCTGGTCCGATACCAAAAGCAAATAATAAAGTTCCAATTCCAACAGTTCCTCCTAGATACCAACCAATAGACATTACTGTAATTTCAAGAAATCCTCTGACAGCAGCAATCGGTAAATTTGTTTTTTTTTGTAAACCCACCATTAGTCCATCTCTTGGTCCAGCTCCTAAATTAGCAACTAGATAAATACCACCACCAAGCCCTACAGTAAGGACCGCTAAAATAGACAAAGCTATTTGAGAAATGTAGTTTTCAGGTGTTGGTACAAACTTAATGCAGACATCAATCATTAAACCAATAATTATTGCATTTAAAATTGTTCCAATCCCAGGTTTTTGTTTTAATGGCACCCAAAAAAGTAGAACACCTATACTCACAAATATAGTTATTATTCCTACAGATAAATCAACATTCAATGCAATACCTTGTGCTAGAACAGACCAAGGTGAGGCTCCAGCAAAAGAGACTATTAATAATCCCTCTCCCAGGCCAAATAAACCTAATCCAAGACACAAAAAAAAGAAAGTTGAAATTTTAGGTTTAAGATTTAATGGTTTTTCAGAACTCCAATACACTTTAGGAATATTTTTAATTTTTAAGAACATATTTTTTCAATAAACTACTTCTTTTAAAATGAAAGTCTATTATTGTTAATACTTTATGAAAAAACTTTTTATCTTAATATTTTTTTTAACATATTCACTTAACTCCAGTGCACATATGGCACATTATAATAAATTTAATAAAATTGAAATGGAGATTTTAAGAGATGGTGAAGTTATTGGCTATAATTACTATTTTTTTAAAAAGGATGGAGATAAGACCACTGTTACAAATCAAATTAAATTTACAGTAAAGTTATTTGGAGCAACAATTTTTGAAATTGAAGGTTATGGAGAAGAAAAATATATCAAAGATAAATTAATTTCTTTTAATTCTAAAACATTACAAAATAATAAAAAAAAATATGTAAATTTAAAATTTAATGAACAAAAAGATAAATTTGATATTAAAGGTTCTTCTTATAGCGGTGTAGCATCAACAAATAATGTAATTGGTAATTGGTGGAGCCACAAAATTTTACAAACAAATAGCCAAATTAGCCCAATATCAGGCAGTATCAAAGAACAAATAGTAACCTTCATTGGTAAAGAAAAAATTGAACTTTATGGCAAAACTTATGAAGTAGATCATTTCAAATTAACCTCAAAAGATATGTCTTTACCAAAAGATAAAAGACTTAATTTTGATATATGGTTTAATAAAAAGAATTCTTTAATTTTGAAAGTTACTTATTCACGATTAGGAGAGTGGGAATATAGGGTTAATAAATTTGAATAAAATTATTTATTTATCTTTTTAAAAAGATCAATAGCACTTATCCATCCAGATTCTAATCTAGGCCCAACAAACCAATCTGCACAAACACCAAGATTTAAAGAAGAATTCCAATAACTTTTAATCCCTAAGGGTTTTGAGTTAGATGAATATTTCCAACCATGATTTAATGAAAATAAAATTTTAGTTCTTTTTATTTTTGTAAGTTTAAAAAACTGTTCAATCATAATTTTTGTGTTCAATTTTTTATTTTCTTGATTTTTATTAATCTTTTTATTTGCCCAAGAATAAGTACTTTGTAGAGTCCAAAGATCATTTTTACTTTTGAAACGCATTTTGCTATTTTCATTTCCAGCCCAGCCTAAAATTTTATCATTAAAAAAATAACTACTAACATTATGTTTGCTTTTTTTTATGACCATTATGACAGTTATATTTGCATCCATCTTAATTTTTTTATTAATAAATGAATGTTTAATATATTTTTTTGAAAGCTTTTTTGATTGAGGAAATGGACAAGTTAATATTAAAGATTTATATAATTTTCTTGATCCATCTGAAAAAAATATTTCCCACACTTTATTTTTATTAAAAATTTTAATAACTTCATTATTAAAACTACAGTCAATATTTTTTAATAAATATTTACTAATTGCACTGTTACCCTTTTTGCCAATTATTTTAATGTGTTTTTTATTTTCTTTCTTATCTGTATTTAAAAATAAATGTTTCCCTGCCCACTTTTTAACAACCTTTTTGGCAATTAAATTTTTAATAAATTTTTTAAACTGGATACTTTTTGGAGAGATGTATTGAGCACCATGATCAAAGCTTTCATTTTTATTAATCTTTTTGTTAGATGATCTTCCTCCTACACCCCTCGCCTTATCATAAACATCTAATGAGTATTTCTTACTGAGAGCATTGGCAATTGTTGCACCAGAAATACCTGAACCAATAATACAAAAGTCCTTCATTTCCCAGCAACAACCATACCTTCTATTAACATTGTTGGGGCGTTCGTCGAATATTTAAACTCAAGATCATCTGCTAGTGTTATATTTTTAAATATATCTTTAAAATTTCCAGCTATAGTAATTTCACTAATGGGATATTTAAATACTCCATTTTCAACCATAAACCCATTGGCTCCAACCGAATAATCTCCTGTAACTAGATTGCTTCCATGACCAATTGTTTCTGTAATGTAAATAGTTCTTGCGTTTAATTTTAAAAGATTTTTATATGAAATAGAACCTTTTTCAAAAAATAAATTACTTGTTCCTCCACTTCTACCATTTGATTTTAAATTTAATTTTTTTCCGTAATAAGTATCAACAAGGTAATGTTTTAAAACACCTTGATCCACTAATTTTAATTCCTTAGTTTTAACTCCTTCGCTATCAAAATACCTAGAGCCTAATCCTTTAACTATATCGGGTTTATCAAAAATATTTATTGAGGTTGAAAATATTTCTTCATTTATTTTATTTTTTAAAAATGAAGTACCTCTTGCTATAGACGATGCAGATATTGCACTTGCAAAAGTACTTAATATCCCTTTTGAAATTCTTCTATCAAAAATAATGCTTATTTTTTCACTTTCTATTTTTTTAGGATTTAATTTTTGAATTGTCTTTTTAGCCGCTAATGATCCAACTTGATTTGGTCTGAGCATATCATGTAAATGGCAAGTGTTTGTAAATTCATAATCTCTTTCCATTTTATTATTAGAGTCTTTTGCAATAGCAACACATGATGCAGAAAATGAAGAGGATTTATATCCATTTAAAAAACCATCACTGTTTGCTAATATAAAATTAGATTTAGACTCCGTAAAACCTGTTTCTGTATTAATAATTTCTTTTTTTTCAAGTGCAGCTTCCTCTGCTTCTTTTAAGTATTCAATTTTTTCATTATTTTCTATATGGTCATCATCATATAAGTTTAAATCATTAATTTTTTTTGCTAACAAATCTTGATCTGGCAGAGAATTAAATTCATCCTCTGGTGTAATTTTTGTTGTTTCAATACATCTCTCTATTAAAGTTTTAATATTATCTTCATTAAGATTTGATGATGTAATACCAGATTTCTTTTTACCAATATAAGTTTCTAAACCAACCCCTAAACTATCTGATCTATCAGACTCATCTAGTTTTCTATTTCTAAAATTAACAGTTTCAGAAATTGAATGCCCCACTACTGCCGTCGCATCTGTTGCACCTAATTTTTTGGCTAAATCTATACAAAAAGAAGCTGTTTTTTTTAAATAATCTTGATCTTTAACCATATGATTTATAATTGAGTTCCACCAACTGTCATTTTATTAATTAAAATTGATGGCTGTGCCACACCCACTGGAACACCTTGTCCAGCTTTTCCACAAGTTCCAATACCTGGATCAAGCATCATATTATTTCCAACTAATGAAACTTCTTTTAAAATTGAAGGGCCATCACCAATTAATGTTGCTCCCTTGATGGGGGATCCTATTTTTCCATTAATAATTTCATAAGCTTCAGTACAATTAAATACAAACTTTCCAGAAGTAATATCTACTTGTCCACCACCAAAACTTACTGCAAATATTCCTTTATCAACAGATTTAATCATTTCTTCTTGAGAATATTTTCCATTCAACATCATTGTGTTTCTCATTCTTGGAAGAACAATATGTTTGTAACTTTCTCTTCTTCCACTTCCTGTAGATCTAGTATTCATTAATCTAGCATTTAAACGGTCTTGCATAAAATTTTTCAAAATACCATTTTCAATTAAAACAGTTTTTTCTGTAGGTGTGCCCTCATCATCAATAGTCAAACTGCCTCTTCTATTATGTAGTGTTCCATCATCAACAATAGTAACACCCTCACTTGCAACTCTTTGTCCCATGAGATTATGAAAAGCAGATGTTTTTTTTCTATTAAAATCTCCTTCTAAGCCATGTCCTATAGCTTCATGAATAAGTATTGCTGGCCATCCTGGCCCCAACACTACTTTCATTTCTCCAGCCGGTGCAGGTTTGCTTTCTAAATTTACTGAAGCAATTCTGAATGCTTCATCACAAACTTTTTTCCAATTATCATCTTTAAGATATTCATCATACGATTGTCTTCCACCAATTCCATAAACACCTGTTTCTTTTTTTCCATTTTTTTCAAGCATCACCGAAACATTAAAACGAATCAAAGGCCTAACATCCGTTAAAACTTCTCCTCCAGATCTAATAATTTCAATAGACTTATGTTCCCCGGAAAAACTAGCTGTAACTTGCTGAACAATACCTCCTTTTGCTCTAGTATAACTATTAACTTCCCTTAAAAGTTCTAATTTTGATTGAAGTGATTTTTTCTCTATAGGATTTACGTCTTTATAAAATTTCTCATTAGTTTTTGGAATTTCGTGATTGTAAACTCCATTTTGTGATTTGAGTGTTGACCTTAAATTATCAGATGATTGCTTTAATGAATTTTTAGAAATTTCATTTGAATGAGAGTATGCGACAACCTCACCTGTTACAGCTCTTAAACCATAACCTAAGTCAGAGCTATAAGTAGAACTTTTAATTTTGTCATCATCCAGCACGATCGATTCGCTCTTTGAATTTTCTAAATAAAGCTCACCATCATCACACTTATTTAATGTATCAGAAATAATGCCCTCAGCATCTTTTCTGTTTAAATCTGTTTTAGAGAAGAAATCAGTCATATTATTAAGTTAGTATTTCTTTGGTTTATATCAATTGTTGTAATTAGCACATGTACAAACTAATTGATTTCTAATAATTTTACAGAAAAAAATTTATGAAAGTTTATTATAACGAATCATGCAGTATTTGTAGAGCAGAGGTAAATCTCTATAAAAAGCAAAATATAAAAGAAATTCAGTGGGTGGACATCACTAACAACATTGATGCAGAAAAAAATACATCGAAAGATGACAAAACTCTTTTAAGAAGACTGCACGTAGAAGAAGATGGACAAATATTTGGGGGAGCTAAAGCTTTTTTACTAGTTTGGAAAAAAATACCAAAATATAAGTTTCTATATGCTTTTTTTAAGTTACCAATAATTTTTTCTTTATTTTCATTCTTTTATGAAATTATTGCTTTCTTTTTATATTTGAAAAATAAAAAACAACTTTCTAAGTAAATTTTTACTTATTGAGTGTAGCCAGTAATTAAATTATGTTTCTATTATGAAAATATATAAAATTTTTATATTATTTTTTTTTATAAATAGTTTTTTTCTTTCAGCAGAATCATCTCAAAAAGTTATTTTAGATAAACTTTTTGATCAACTCATTAAAACTAATGACTCAAATAATGCTGAACGACTAGAAAAAAAGATTTGGTCAGTTTGGAGCAAACATCCAAATGATAATAAATTAACTAATAAGATGGAATTTGGAACAGAGCTTATGCAACATGGAGATTATAATTATGCATTAAAAGTTTTTGATAACATAATAATTACTGACCCTCAATGGTCTGAGGCCTGGAATAAAAGAGCAACCGTATATTTTTTAATGAACGAATTTACAAATTCTCTAGATGATATTGATAAAGTTTTAAGTATAGAGCCTAGACATTTTGGAGCTCTATCAGGACAAGCAAGAATTTTTATAAAACTTCAAAAATACGAAAAAGCCATTCAAAGTATAGAAAGAGCTTTAAAATTCTACCCGTCATTTAGGAGTCGTGAATTGATACCTGAAATTGAAAGATTAATTAAAGAAGAGAGTGTTTAACTTAATCTTTTTTGGCTCTCTTTCTTGAAATTAATTGAGTTAATGAGTCTACCATAAAATCAGAGGCTTTGAATATTTCATTAGCTTTAAATTCATATGAAGAATTTTTTTCAGGATTTGATTTATCCTCAATAACTATTCCCTTATCTGGAGAATTATCTTTTATATAAATTAATAATAACCACTCTTCGTCTGGGGCTTCATCCCATTTAATAAATATTTCACCTGTTTCAAATCTTTGATCAATACATCTAAAAATTGACATATGTCTAGTTACATGACGTTTATTAAGCTGAAATACTAAACTGCTTGCACTTCTATAAAAGCTTTCAAGAGAAAGTTCAATTTTTTGTCTTGCTATTTTATATTCTTTTTCTTTTTGTAATAAAGTTTCTCTATCTTCATCACCTTGAATTTTCACCCCTAAAGCTTCAACTCTCTCTCTAATTTTTTGATCTCTAATTATCCTATATTTTTCTTTTAATTTTTCTATTCTCGCCTGAAGACCTGCATAGTCATCTCTTTTTTCTTTTAAGGATATCTTTTCAATTTTTTCTAATTCTTTAATTTCTCGTATTCTAAATTTTTCAATTTGTTTTTCTAATTTCAGTTGTTTTAAAAATTGTCTCTGTCTCTCAGCTTGCTCAATTCTAACAAACGCTTGCTCCTTTCGTAAAAATAATTTTATATCTTTTGTTCTTTCTTTTTCTAATCTAATTTCTTCTTTTAAATTTTTTTCTTGAATTTTAGTTTGAAATTGCTCTTCTTTTATTTTTTTCTTATAAACTAATATTTTTTCTTTTTCTTTTTTTTCAATTTCTTCTAATTTCCTTTTTCTTTTTTCATCTGCTTTTAATGTTTTATACTCAATGATTTTGTTAGCAAAAAAATCAAAGAATGCTTGAATATGTTTTTCTAAACTAAAATTTATTTTAAAATTAAATTCTGGTTTTAAAGAATGTTGAAGCTTAATTATTCTTAATATTAAGGCTGGCTTTTTTTTAATAGGTATTTTTTTAGCTGGCTTTTTTTTAATAGGTATTTTTTTAGCTGGCTTTTTTTTAATAGGTATTTTTTTAGCTGGCTTTTTT
>Ga0209632_10001837_pt1 | contig 21003 bp, 15 predicted proteins | sample COG_10_FD_184754 | JGI IMG/M metagenome (GOLD analysis project Ga0209632, IMG submission 184754) | Pelagic Microbial community sample from North Sea - COGITO 998_met_10 (SPAdes) (version 2) | ecosystem: Environmental > Aquatic > Marine > Neritic zone/Coastal water | place: Helgoland, sampling... | reverse complement strand
TTCCTCGTCGCGCGTCTGTTGCTCTTCAGGGTCGCCAGCGTCGCACGGCTGTTGCTCTTCAGGGTCGCCAGCGTCGCACGGCTGTTGCTCTTCAGGGTCGCCAGCGTCGCACGGCTGTTGCTCTTCTACCAACGCTACCATTTCAACCATTTCAGCAACGGGGTCCGTTAATATTTCCGCGTCGCACGGCTGTTCAAAGTCGCCAGTGACTTTACAGGCGCAAAGCCAGGACAGGTCACCATCGTTTCTTCCACACTTATAATCACACAAGTGGTGTACTTCACAATTATCATGGTAATTGTTGGCCTTTACAAAATATTTCGTACTCGTAGTAAATTCAAATCCAACTGCTGTTATGGGATCCCAATCTTTCTCAAACATCTTTTCAATAGCTATCTCATCTTCGCAAGTAAGCAGCGCACCCGCCGTAAAAGCAAGCAGCGCATCCGCCTTTTCTCGAGTTGCCTCTTCTGCCATCATAGCTTCGTCGATTGCGTCGCTACTGAGACCAGCTTCATATAAATCATTATCAGACATCATTACTGGATATATTGTGTGTTTGTAAAATACTTTCTTATTTGGTATCTTCATCTTGCTTTAATTTGATCGTACGGTTGAAACACACATATTTTGTTCTGGTTTATGTGTGTCGAGTGTATGTGTGCGGTTATCGTAGAGTTCTTAGTTATTTTATTCTATATATATATTTATATAATAATATTTTTTTTCAATGATAGAGCCATGTATTCATTTGCTCTACAAAACATGTTGATGGATGGCTTAAACAAAAGTTTATTTAGAAGCAAGTTTCAATTACACCGTGCTAGTACTCGGCTTTCAAATTACAGAAATTGATGGCTAAAATAAAATATTATTTTTATTTTTGTTACGCCGTACTAGCACCAGGCTTAGAAATTAAAAAGATAGTGTTTAGAAAAAGTTAGTAGTGGTTATAGCTATTATTTGGGCGCTACTTAGAACCCCGCCAAAAATGCCAAAAATATTATTAATTGCAGACCCCTAACAAAAATATTTCTCCCTATGTTATCTCTATGTGTTACTTTTTTGGTAACTATATTACTACGGACTTTCCTTAAGTCAAGACATCGTACATTGTTACGCCGTACTAGCAGTAGACTTAGAAATAAAAGAATCCCGTGTTTAGTAGTGCTTATAGTTATTATACGTACATCAATTGGACCCAATTGGCCCGATTGGCCAAAATAAAATATTATTTTTATTTTTGTTACGCCGTGCTAGCACTCGGCTTTCAAATTACAGAAATTGATGGCTAAAATAAAATATTATTTTTATTTTTGTTACGCCGTACTAGCACAGGCTTAGAAATTAAAAAGATAGTATTTATAAAAATTTAGTAGTGGTTAGAGCTATTATTTGCACACGCGCCCACAACCGCCAAAAATATATGTCACCCCTTTTTTCCACCAAATATTTCTCCCTATGTTATCTCTATGTGTTACTTTTTTGGTAACTATATTACTACGGACTTTCCTTAAGTCAAGACATCGTTTTCTCTTTTTTTCTTTCTTCTTCTTTAGTAGTCTAAGAAGTACAGTATCCTCGAAGCACTGCTCATCTCACGTTCTGCCTTGTGGTAGGTTAGGACCTATCTTAAGTCGAGACCTTTGGAGCTCTACTTCCACCAAAAATATTTCTCCTCTCTATGTGGTACTTTTTTGGTAACTATATTATATTACTACGGACTTTCCTTAAGTCAAGACCTTCGTTTTCTCTTTTTTTCTTTCTTCTTCTTTAGTAGTCTAAGAAGTACAGTATCCTTTAAAGCACTGCTCATCTCGCGTTCTGCCTCTGATAACTGTGGAATAGATAGGACATGCTCGTCGCTTGTGGTAGACAGTGTAATAAAATTACTCTTTGTGCTTGTTGTACTATAGTACTCCTTTACTATCCTATCTAACATGCTAATTAGATGGTGAATCCCTTTAACCTTCTTGTTATTTACCTTTACAATTTGATCATTCTCCTGTAGGTCCGTGCTAAAGCTCGTATAGCTCTGTGGCGGAATGTGCGTAAGAATTACCATAGAGGACATACCGTAGCTGGTTTTCAACGTGTTTAACACACCGTGATCAAAAATGTTATCTACTTCCTCCTCTTCCTCTTCGTCCCCTTCAAGCATATTAAGGTGAAAATCTGTGAATACAAGGCCTCCAAATATTGTGTACTGTAGATCTTCGTATGCGGGAAATCTGGTTCGCACCTTAAAATCTATTGCTTCCATTGTAATGGCTTTACGGTATATTTTCTTTTTACGGTAGTAGTGCATAAATAATGTAGATGGATCTAGATTCAACATATACTCCACACAATCAATCCGTACTCGCTTGTCCGTTGATGCAAACGTAATTTGGCCAAACGTATCAATGTTGTATTTGATAGTTTTACCGCTCTTATCTATAGTTTCGATTCCCATCAGTATGTCTCCCTTTTTTAAACCACATTTGTCAGCCGGTGACTTCTCGATAATATCTTTTAACAAAACACCTTTGAATGCCCTATCAACTCCTTTGAAGTCTAAGTAATCATCCGTTACGTTTTTCAACGTAAACCCCCAACAAGGTAGTCGAAGTATTTGTTTTTTAAAACAGCAAAAGTAATTAAAGAAACGAAATATTTCTTGAATGGGCACTGCCAAACTTAGACGCTCACTGTCACAGATAGTTGCGGTACAGATGCCAATGACCTTGTTTTTGTGAAACAGTGGCCCCCCTGAATTTCCAGAATTGATAGATAAATCGCAACTCAACATGCCAAGACCACGCGATGATAAACTGCCGTTGGATATTTGATAATCTTGACATAAATTAGGGAATCCTATAGCAGTTATTTGCTGACTTGCCCCCTTGACAATATCTTTGGTGTTCAGAGGGCAGTTTTTAATGCCTTCCAACCACTGTATATGGTCCCCACTCCACCATTTCACTTGCGGTAACGATATGTCCAATTCGAGTACAGCAACATCGAGATTGGGAGCCACAAACATCACTTCTGCCATTAAGTAGCTTTTGTTACGTTGGGGGAATTCTAATATGCACTGCTTCGAGACAAAATTTTGGACGACATGAAAGTTCGTTAACAAATACCTAGAATTTCTTTTTGCGGTAAATTTGGAACCAAATTCAACCGGATCTACAAAGAACCCGGTACCTCCACTTTCGTACTGTTCGTTCAGGCTGTAAGGGATATCGAAGTTGTATAAACGATTTACCCCTAACACCTTACACACGGAATTTTTTATATCGTTAATAAATCTTACACTCATCTTTATTAATAAAAAAAGTACATATATAGTAACTTTTTTGGTGGATTTGCATTTTTTTTTAATATTTATTGTAGAGTAGAGGTAGATAAATGGACTACTATGTCCAGACGAAGAGACTTCTAGTTTTGTACAGTGGGGAAAATGTTAATATTTTACGGCACTTTTTTAGTCAACTTCAACAGCTTCGTCAACTCTACTCGATTGCTATAATTAACGCCATCATCTCCAGTCAAAATCCCAACGTTACGAACGAGTATGATTTGATCAAGACATCGATAACGAGGGAAAAATACATGCAAAAAGTATCTCTAGTAGACATTCGGAACGTCATTGTGTTTATTATCAGAAGGGATTGCAACAAAGTCATAAATGTACACCCGTTCATAGATAAGGATGAGAAAGATCAGGCTTTCTTGAAGTTAAATAGGGTAAGCACTATTGGAGAAAACATAAAATATCTTCAGACGTTGATAGAAACGTGTTACTATATCAGTCATATATTTTATGTAACTCGAACTCCCGATGTCATTCAAAGGGACAGTTGGAAAATGGCGCACGATTACTTCCACGACACGCCATTAACAGTAAGCGTAAAACACATATACGCCCTGTTGAAAAACCTCATTTAACTTGGGTCAGGAACAGACAGTCTAGCAGAGCTATTCTTTTTCACTCGCTTTCGCTTCTTTCTCTTTGGCGAAGTCAGATCAACGGTTGATCCTCTTCTCTCTGCTTTTCTATTTTGACGCATAATTTCTTTACACGTCAAACGGTAAGCTGGTGGTAAATCAAATGCCGAAGCACAATTTATTTCACGAAGCGTTTTCTTCAAAGCAGTCATCAGCTCCTGCTTTGTCGGGAACGTTTTCACAGGCCGATTTGCATGAGCGTTCGCCGTATAAATGACTTTGGACCATTCACGGCAGTTGGATTCGAAAAGGTCTATGTTTGAATCACGGAGGCGTTGAAGAGGAGCTAATATTGTCCAATCTGTAACAAAGCCTCTCGTAGGATCATCCTCTTCTCGTCTAGTATTGTAGCAAAATACAAGCCCTGCTCCGTCTGCCGCGTTAAGTACTGTGAGTTCGGTTTCTGGTTTATAGTAAGGGAGGTCCAACACAACGTTTGTTCCACGCTTTACCGCTTTGTAAATCTTTCCAAGGCAAAATGGGCACTGTGGTTGCACCAGCTCATTGACGAGTTCTTTCTGACTGGTGACGGCTCGTTGAATGCAGCCGAGGCACATTTTAGTCTTACATATGTTGGCCTTATTTTCGTTTTCGTAAAGCTCACTGTGAATAAGTCGCCAATCTCCAGTGGCATCCATACAGATAGGACATTGTTCTTCTGCCTCTGCTTTAGGCTTTGCTTCTTCTTCTTTCTTTTTCCTTTCTTCTTCTTCTTCTTCAACCAAACGAATACATTGTTGATTAGAAAGTCGGCGTTGCCACTTACGGTGCAACTTTCCAGATGTCGCTTGAGGCAAGTCGCTACCGACAGAAGCTACACGAACGATTGCCGCAACGGTGTTGGTTCCCAGGCCGCGGCTCTCTAGAAAAGTTTGAAACGCAGATACAATATGGGTTTGCATTTTATTCGTTGCGTTGAATGTTGTGATGATTAATGTTTATTCTACTTTCTATAACTCTTTTGCGTTTCTACTTTAATTTATTTGTATGTATGCGTAAATACATGCTTGTTTTTGCTTCTTGTAGTGTTTTTTTATGTTGCTCTACAACTAAACATTTTTATACCTCTAAATTTGATGTAGCATAGAAATACTATGGACTTTCTTCTTGACCAATCGATGTGCGTGATAAATTACTACAGAGTTTTAAAATATTGAATCAATTAAACATGCGGCAAATTAGCATGTAAATAGCATTGATTCTAAAATATCAATTAAATCGCTTGGCCTAGTATGGACTTAATGGTAAAAAATATCACTATATAAATAAAAAAATATTCAACTAAGAAAAATTGAATGATGAAGACAATGAACAGTAAAGAACACACCAGGGATACCTCTACAGTTGTTGCAACGAATGATACTCTTCTGCGTAAAGATAAGAAAGATAAACTAAAGAAGAAACGAAAAAAGAAAAAGAAACAAAGCTATCAATCAATATTAAACGATATATTGAAACCAGCATCTTCCAACGAAGATAAATACAAAGAGAAAATATTACAAAGTATTGGTGGAGGAAATCACCAAAAAGTTTTGCAAATATAAACCCGCAACTATTATAGATTTAATTTATAGCGTACCCTGACTTTCCTTATATTACTACGGACCAGTGGTCACATTTTTTCTATATATCAAAAATTCCAAATCTTCATCGAAAGTAAAGCAAGAGCGTGGGTGGTCAAATCATGGTGATCCTGTTCTGCTCCCCCTACGCATTTGCTTTTTTCCCCTAATGTCCTTAATGTCCTTCATGTCCTTAATGTTTTTTATTATTTTTTTGCCTTGCTACTTAGATATTATTAGTTGAGGTCCTCTTTCTTCTTATATTACTACGGACCTTGAATCGGCACAGCATAGTTTTATGCATATTATTTTTATTGTTATTATTTATCTTATTACTTTAATAACAAAGACACAACACTATGCATCACACACAACTATTGAGCGTCCGTCCGTCCGTCCGTCCGTTCGTCTTCTCTAAAAAAATAAAAAAAATAAATTATTCTTTTCTATTCACTACACGCATACACTCTATCAATGCCGATCCCGTCGTCGTCGGCCACGCACATGAGTACAAATATATAAAACAAGAGAATAAACAAAGGTAGAAAGGAAGAAACAACATCCTTCGAGTATATATACGGCAGCAGAGCACAGTAAGTCAAACGCATAATGTCTTCTGCTGTTGCATCGAGTAATTCTTCTTCTCCGGCACCGGCGGAAGGTCAAGTGTGGAGAAAGCCAGATGGGCTTTGCGCTCTTGTCCTCGGGACTCATAGGACTAGGAGCGGCGTTATAGTACATGTATATGAACAATTAGGAACGGCCGAGGACGGTTATTCGGTTAAGGAAGGAATCCCTGACTTGTTAGATTTTATTGAAACAAATGAATACGTAGGAGAATTTGACGGTAGTCAATGGAGATTTTCGTATGACAACCCTAACCCTGTAACCGTTCGCCTTACCGATGACAACAAGGTCGCGTTCGGCGTCGACACGTTCGACATCATGGAAGATGTTGACACTTTTTTAGAGCTTTCAACATTTGTGTCTGCTACAAAGATCATGGCTTCTATTGTGCCGGCAAGGGGTCAGCTGTGGAGAAGGTCGGGTGGGGGTTACGCTGTTGTCCTCAGGAATTACGGGGATTACCTGAATGTTGTCTTCGTCGGTGTGATGGACAAGTACGAGGGCGTGGCAGAAGTTAGTGAAGTATTAAGACCGCGTTTGTCAGCCTTTCTTGAAGACAATAGTTACATAGGAAACTTTGACGGTAGTGTTTGGGAATACATGGATAAGTACAAAGACTACGGTAAAGTAACCGTTCGCCTTACCGATGACAACAAAGTACCGTTCACAGTCGGGGAGCGTTCCTGGAAGAAAGAAGTTCGCTATAGTTTAAGTGGGTTTTTACGACATGCAACACTTCTGATTGTTGGCCCTGCATCGGAATCGGCGGGAGCTGGTTCTAGTTCAATGGGTTTACAGAACTTAAAATTTTAGACTTTACTTACCCTAACTTAGGGACTCTTATAAGATTTATTTTAAAACCCATCCTCCTGGTACGTATTTTCTCCAACACCACTGATTGTTGACAGCTCTATCGAAACCGCCATGGTGTAGAATAACCCGACAAACATGGTGAAGAGCTTTAATCCATGCTGTGTAGCACGCAAAGCTATTGGCACCCCTAGTTGTAACACTTTACTTCCTACATATGCTATTAATATAAAGACTATCATATCACCAATATGTAGGCGAAAACAGTCGGACTCGATCTCTGTCAGTGGCGTGCGGTAGATCGTATTTTGAAACATACTGTCAAGATTTTCAATCCTTCGAAATAGCCATAGAAATGGCGCAGTATTGTACAAAAATATCAATGCTTCTGGAAAGTTCAACCGAAACCAAATCAATGGAGCCCAAAATAATCCCAATTTTTCTAAATCTGGTATGTTATCAGGGCATGTTTTGTAGCTGGTCTGTACTGAACATAGGTAACAATTATCCAGATTACAGGTATCCGCAAGTCCTGGCCAATACTGACACCAGCAGTTGGGAAAGATACGGTCGTTCGCGAAGGCAAATATGTCGTCTACTAACATATTAGGCACGTTCGGGAAACATGGATATGTCCACCCGTACGTTGTCAGTAAAAAGATAAATACCATGATGTAAATCAAAAATGGAGAAATGAGGCCGAATAGTGGAAGTTCTGTGAACCAAGTAAACAAGAATATACCAACGACAGTGTAAAACATGTATCCAAAACTTGCTTCCATCTTGTCCAACCGCTTCTCTGTCGTTTCGTAACCCGGTTGTGTTCCGTAAATTATGTCCATTGGACATTCACCGGCAAAGGGATATGTGATAAAGTAGGAAGCGCTATGAGCAAAGAATGGAACATAGCTACTATCAGTCACCGAAATAAACTTCTCTATTGCTTCAAGAAGAGTGACATTGTTTCGAAACTTTAATTCCAACAGCAACATGTCCCAATCCTTGGCAGCGCGCTTATAATTATCTAACAACCCATCTGTGTAATTTGAATGTAATTTATGTCTCCCTGCCAATTTGTAACCTCGTTGAGATGCTTCTATATCTTTTTGTAATTCTTCCTGTGCCTTCCTAGTGCTTTCTTCTGTAAATGCACTGATGTCTTCACCAGCTTTTTTTGCAGCCTTATCCATCATTGCTCCGACGTCATCTCTCCATGCGCGGGCTCTTGCCTCCTTTTCTTCGTCATTAAAATATTCTAAGAAGGACGGCAAGACCACTGGCACGTAGGTGTACTCGTAATACTGCCCCATGCGTTTTCCTTCATTTATTATGGTGTTAAGTAGGTTATCAACAACCAAGCAATTAAGACATACGTTTGTGTCACTCTGTTCGTCACACGGTGTGATGTCAGTGTTCAATCCAGCAGCCCGAAGTATGAAACGTCTGGATTTCAACTTGTATGGATTTTTTGTTTTGGAAGCACGCAACGTAACACGCTTCATATTACTAACAGTAAAGTGTTCTGGTATGGGGTTGGAAGGCAATGACATATTACTTATTTGCAGAGCTTTTCCTGCTTGTGTCAAATCAAATTTCAAATCAATACTTTGCGTGTGATTATAAATGGCCTTCGCTGCTGTTGAGGAATGCTTGTATATTCTATAAACATTCCCCCACGCTGTGTCGCTTGTTTGAATATCTTTGTCAAACGAATGGAATACACCATGAATTACTTTGTCCAAGTGGCTAATCATTGTAAATTCACGTACGTATCGTCTAACGGAATTCCACAGTGGAACGTATATTTCCGTATCAACACCGGCAAGTTTCATTTCACGCATCATCTCTTTACCATTTATTTCATCCGTTGAAAATCTGACGTATATAATTCCAGATGTGAGCAAGTGATACAGCATGGTATATTTACGTCTCCAATTATATATCAGGTCATGCGGAAGTTTAATTCCTAAGCTTTTTCCTAGCTCAACGGCAGTTGCTCGCTGCTCAACACATTGTAGTAATTCCACGCGCTCGATAGGACGAAGATCAGTAAAGTTAAAATCCTTGTAAGCATGAACCATCATATCGCACGAACTGACTCCATTCCATTCCATTTCATCATGAAGTATTTTCGGAAGATTGTGATAGGCGGAGTGTAACCGTCTTCCAAATATATCGTCAAAGAATCCACCAATGGCTTCCCCTGCTGCTGCTGCTGGTGCTGGAGGAGACGATGGTCCTCTGCCAGGACACCCTAAATCGCACATGCCACCGAAGCTCAGCGTACAAATAGCATCTTGTAAGCCGCCACAAATTTCTCCGCTCAATTCTCTGATAAATTGACCAACAGGTCCTAGCATGCTTAAGATAGCATCGAGAACTTTACCGGCGTTCTTCAACATCATTTCTAGGAATTTTGTAATTAATCTCCATAGATCGGCAAAGAATTCATTGTACAAGCCTCCACCAGTGAATAACTCGACCACTCCGCCGAATACCTTTAGAATTAACGAAAGCATCTCAATCGCCGCATCCGATAAGAACTGGCGGAAAATGTTCAAAATAATTTTGAATGTCTTAAATATAGCACCAGCCCCACGATGTATCCCTTCAAATAAATCTTCGAAGCCGTCGAAGAATAGTTCTATCCAGTCAAATAGAATATTGATCTGTGCAATAATGTGATTGAACACTGGCTGCGTGATACTCCTACTGAAACCAGCACTTCCGCGGACAATCTGTTCAATGAATTGAATGTTTTGGTTCATGGAGTTTAGAAGCTCAATCGGAGCATCAAGAAGTGTAAATATTATTTTTGCAAATCCGGTTCGAATGCCATTTGATACGAGACCCACTGGGAACATAGAAGAAATTGTACTTGAAAATCCAGCTGCTGTACGTTGAAGATCACATAATCGATTTCCTAGATTCACTGTGATACCGTCTGCACTCCCTCCAATCAGTTCAAACAATGTCATTATAAGTTCTCTCACTTCATACACGACTAAATAAAGACCATTCCTTACAGTCATCGTTACGCTACAAATAAAATCATGCGACCCATATACTTTACATGACTTCTTAACGTAAGTCATCTGTAAAGCGTCGAACAGACGTTTCTGCTCGTTGAACCTGTCTTCATTAAACGCTAGTATAGATGTAGCACCTATCTGGTACGACATTTCTTCACAGAAACTGTTTGCCGACGTATCGTAAGCAGGGTGCAATTTGGAAAAGTAACGGTCAATCACTTTGGAAATTTCTGCAAGTTGATAAAATGCCCACTCAAAATGAAATGTGTTACACCATGCAAAGCTGTTATCGTATGTTTTCTTCAACACATCGTTGGTGAATGCGGTTTCACTGATCTCCTGAGCGGTATCGGGAAAGCTGTAGATGCAACCACATCGAGATGTTTCCTCTATCTCTAGTCCAATGTTACACTGGCACCCATCCTTATTCTCACCTTCGCACAACGGTTTTTTATTTCCCTTGTTGCTCTGAGTATGACACATGGCGTGTCTAATACTATCATGTATTGGCAAGCACGCATTGGGATTGTACACGCGAGGGTCGGGCTTATACACCATGTATCCTGGTTTCGGCGTGAGACAATCCTCAATTGTTTCCCCTTTATCGATCCACCATTTCTCCAACTGATGTTCGCTTACTCCATACCCACAATTGACCTTGTTGTGGAAAAAATTCATTGTAAGAATGTCTGGAACGTTCAAAATGGTCTTTATAAAAATTCTTACTCCTTCCATATACAATAAAGCATACGTTGATGATGTTTCCTGTGGCAAACTAGGGATTTTACCACCTTGGCGAATTAATTTAATGAGGCGATCAATGTTTGCAAAGACATTGGCGTTGAGGTTCGGTTGACCACAAAAGGGATCGTAGTTAGGCACACCAAATGGGTACATTTCTGAATATTCTGCTTCTTGGTACCCTGTTGGAATATCACATTTACATTTAGAACTATCAGTTGTCATATCCCATTCATTATTTTTCCGGTATTGGCAGGAAACGAATGCATTTCTAGGATAACTGGGGCCGTCGTATCGTTGGAGAGTACGCAACACACTTTGCTCCTGGTTGAATATTGACTTCCACAACAGCTCTCCAATAAGATTTGTAGCCAGGTAAGCTATGTTAGCAACGGAGGTGTAATACAGGTATGGCACACACGCCGTTGCTACCGTCCATTTATTACTTGGCTGACAGTCTAACCTCACGTGTTTCGGTATTCCCACTATTTCAAGCTCCTTGCCAGTATGGACAGATCTCGATACTGCCTTGGTAAAGACATCGGCAATTTCTAAAAACCAAAATCCATTGTTGGCTAAGTTCAACATGAAAAGATCAAACTGTTGTGCCGCTTGGTCGAAACGGAACGCCTTTGTCATATAGTCACTATTTGTTATAAAAACAGGTACCGGGAGCATTATATGCATCAACGATCTGTATATCGTGTGAGCAGAGTGCGATCCACTCATGAATAATCGACTGACGGTTGTAAAAACAAACTCTTCCGGGACACCTCCAAATTCAAAATCGTCAATGAAGAGCTTAATACTTTTCTTCAACCCTTCCTCCAAGACACGATCAAAATACTTCATGATGTTAAACACTGCGCCGTTCACATGGTACAATGGTTTTGTAAGGGTTGGAAACTTGGGCCCAAATAGTGGTAAGAGCTGAAAAACCGTTTGCATTAGTGACACCGGCACGTTCACGGCGTGGTTGATTGCTAGGGGGAGCTCATCTTGTCGGACCACAGTAAAGCCAATGTCAATCACGTCCTTCAACCCCTCACAAATGCATGACGTTATATTTTGCTGGTGGGACAATATGTGCTGAGCACGGTCAATTACATCTGCCACTGGCAACTCATTGACAAATATGTTGTTCTCTGTAGACATAGCGCCGACGCCCGTCCACGTAAATAGTGACTGAAAGCTAGCAATAAACAAATTGACGAACATTTTAATGGTGGACAGAACAGAGCTAAAATCGCATTTGATTGCTATAGCTATACTCCCCCTCGTGGCCTGACTAGTGACTACATAGTTGTAGTTATAGAGTGGCACGAAAAAGTCATAAATTACCCTCAAAATCTGCCCAACACTCAAAATCACGTTTTGAAACAGTGGTTGGATCACACATCTCCAACTGGTATCACCTGAACGCAATACAATATCCGTATTGTTCGACACCTCTAGCAAAATTAATGCCAATATTACTAGCTGTAAAAACTGCTTTGCATTTGAAAATACATTTCCAGCAAACCCAAAAGAAGTTTGTGAACTTTGTGATATGATATCACCAACAGCATCTGTTATGGTGCTTATCAAAAGCTGAAGTTGAACCATGACAACATTGTTTATTGTTGGTTCTGGATGTCTACCACTTTGTTTTTGCAACACCGTAAACAGGTAGGTTAGGAACAAAGAAGCTGTACAGACCGCTACAAAAATAAGTAGAGAAGTAAGAAAGACATACATGAATTTATATAAAACATAGACATAATATATACTATTAATCAGCAAAATGAATACCAACAAAGACCAGAGTCACGTCTCTTCTCAACTTGTAATTTACCAACAAGCTTCAAATTTAAAAAATTACATTTTTCTTGTTCAGCGGCACATACCCTACATACATTATCAAGCGTTTCCAAACAGCTTTCCTTCTCGTCGATATTTACAGTGAAAAAGAAGAAGCCATACTTGTTTGCTACCTGCTTGCCCAAATTTGGACTCCCAAATGATAATATACAGTACCTCTTACCAAACTGTTCCGCTTTTACATAGGCTACAAGCTCCATCATTTTTTCAAACGAATTTATATCTTTGTACACGAACACACACAAGTCTATACCTTTTAAAAAATTATCTACAACGCCACGAAAGCGATCGGAGCCACTAGTATCCCATATTTGGAGGTTTACTTTATCTTCATGTCTATATACAATATAATCCACACCAATGGTTGGGCAGTAATTTTTCATCTGATTCTTACGCAAATGATTTAAAAATTGTGTTTTTCCAGTGCCACTCTTTCCCAACAAAATAGTCTTTATGTTCATTTTTTTATACATATAATAAATTTGTATTTTATAATAAATGTCATCTGTTGAAGCAAAAAGACCCGTATATTGGATACCCGATTCAAGCACTGATGTCTGTAAATTGTGCAACATAAAATTTGGCTATTTACTACGGAAACATCATTGCCGCCTATGTGGTTTCATTTTCTGTGGTACTTGCGCTGGCCAATTCAATTCTATACCATCTTATCTTGGTAAAACACTACGCTACAGCGACGTGGATAGTCAGGTTAGACTATGTACACCATGCTCGTACGAAATTCAAACGGCGAAAAAAAGCAGAAAATTTGTTGACATCATCTCTTTCTTACCATTACGTCTTTCCGATTACAAGACACTCCGTGTATTAAGTAAGGAGTGGTTGAATGCTACTAATTATATTGTAAGCGTTATAAAGGGCATTCAGTACAAAATTCCATACGACAAGTACAGCAAATTGGAAAGACGAATTATAAAATCTCACTGGCGCGCATTCACAGGACATTCAACGTACATGATACAAACATTACGGTGTTTTGTTGGTATAGTATCCGATGAATATTTTTCTAACGTCATACGACACTACAAAACACAACCAAAAGAAAATACATGCGACACGCTGTACTGTGAAAAATGTAATTCGTGTTTTGAAGTGTTTGAAATACTAGAGATTTTATACGGATTCCATGGAACACAAATCTTAAACAATGCTGAAGCTGAGGTGTTCTTTGGGACGGTACTAACAGGCGTTGACATTGACTGGTTGAGCATACTCATTCCCTATTTTTTGACAATCGGCACGACCAACGCATGCCAACGACTCGTACACAATTACATATTACCGCGGGTGTTAGAAAATAAAAATTTTCTTTTTAAATTCTATTACGAGTGTCGTCTGTGCCGTGATGGGGATACAAGAGTCACCGATTACTATGTTTCTTTGATGGAACGGGCGCTTCAACTAATAGATCAACCATTGCGAGATGAAATAGCTAAATGTGATTTATTAATTCATTTCTTAGAGAACCCACATGTTGACAAGCAACAGAAGATTGACGAGTTGTGTCCGGTCATTATGCCTTACAACACATCTATTGTCATTCATGAGGTTCACCTAGATCGACTACAGCAATTGAATTCATTTACAAAGCCTTACATCTTACCGATGACCACAAACCTTGGAGAAAAAAATATTTTACTAAAGAAGGAAGACTTAAGAAAAGATAGACTTTGTGTCATTATAAAGTATATACTAGGCAAGATTATACCAAACTTAAAATTGTTCCCGTACTCCACGTTTCCCATACATGGTACGTATGGTTGGATTGAAATGATACCCGATGTTGAAACACTGTTTGATATTCAAGAAAGAACGACCTTACAAAATTATATATTGGAAAACAACAGTACACTTAACATTGTAGAGATTAGAAGGAACTTTATACAAACGTGCGCCTCCAATGCACTCTTAACTTACATGGTAGGGGTTGGGGACAGAAACTTACATAATATATTGGTAAAACCAACGGGTGAAATAGTCAATATTGATTTTTCGTACTTGTTAGGAGACGATCCGAAATTCAAGACACACACCATGAGCATTACACCACAAATGGTGGAGGTACTTGGTGGGCATAACTCAGAAGGGTACGTGTGTTTTCAAGAGTTCTGTTCCAAAGGATTCTCAAAAATACGACAATTCTCCTCCTTCTGGTTCATATTGTTTCTGTACTTGGCAAAAACAAAACCACCCATTTTAAAGTTACACAACAATGTACAACACCTAAGAAAATTTCATGAAGAGAGATTGATGTGCAATTTAACAGAAGAAGAAAGCACAGTAAGAATAGCAGAAATTGTAGATCAAAACTCAAGCTCGTCATGGCACCAATACTTGTCCGACTACAGTCATAGCGTTGCCACATCCATTACAAATTTTATATTTGAACTTGAGATGTAATCTAATTATATTAATTATATAATAAAATTCACGTTGAACAAATGAAACAAGACGCTACTCGGTATGTGAGGTTTAAAGACAATTGTGAGGTTCTCGAGTACCACAATAATAATCACTGCTCGAATATTTGGCTGGGATTAATATTTGTCGTTCTGCTTCTACAAGCTATTGTTGTGCTGAGCGCTGGCGTCACTACCGTGCTTATTTACAATTCAAACCAGGAAAAGGTACAGGCGTGGATCAATTTACCGTGGGGCGACATGGCGCAATCGGTAGACGATGGGTACGCTGGCTTAAAAGCAGCACCAATAAGCGGAACATTCAACAATGCTTACAAGTCAGCAGCAAAATTGCGTTCCATGCTTGAATTTCACGATAGAACTACGATGAGAAAGGTTCAAATTGTAGTCGATGAGTTGATGAAGAACAAGGATGCCATTTCACAAATAGCCAACATCACTCACGAAACCCTGCCAGCGTTGAAGAAAATAAATAAAGTGTTAGCAGATCAACCAGTGAAAGACATTACTGGTGTCATACACAAGGCCAATGCTTTTATGGATTTCGTTTCACAGGATTCCAAGGAAGGAAATAAAAATTATCAACGTGTCACTGGTATAGCCGACAACATAAATCATTTGGTTTCACCGCATAATGTTGAGCGTACCATAGCGTCCATAGAAAAAATATCAAAAGTAATGGATTCAACACTCACCACTTACAATGTAAATAAAACGATTGACGCATTGTCAGATTTTGATAGTTCAATTCACAAAGCAGAGAACAGAATGGCACTCATTGGACAAATATTAGGTAAAAATTAGTATAATAGTATCCAATAATGAATTTATATGAGAATAAAAATAACTCACGTCTTACATTTTTTATTACTGTATGGCAGTTGTTCACACACCAACGCTTATAAGCCGGCATATCATTCAACTGATACATTACTGACTAGAATTAAACTCAAATGCGCCACTGTGCCGCAATTATCCTGCCACATGAAAGACGATATTTTAATTGTCGATTGGAATAAACATGTTTCAAATAAATCCGATGTGTTGCTAGTGTTCAACGAACATGCTCGTGAACGAATCACTGGAGAGGTAGCACTCAACGTCATACACAAACTACGTAAGTGGCAACCAAAGAAAAGAGTGACTATTATACCCGTACTCAATGTTTGGGGCAGGAAGCATGTTGAAGCTGGACACCCTTGTCAGCGCAAAAATCAAAATGGTGTAGATACCAACAGAAATTATCAAATGAGAGCCAACAAACACTCCTACGCAAAGAACAGCGAGGAATGGGAAGGACCACATCCATTATCCGAAAAAGAAAGTAAATTAGTATCATCATTGTTACTGGATGGCGTACAGCGTTACGTCAACGTCCACAGTGGTGAAAAGTCTATCTACATGCCATATGATTCAAGGGTTGGAGTGAGACCAAAAAATTACGATGTCATGTTGAAGAATATAAAAAAATGGGCTGAAAAATGCCGTGAGTGTGCCGTAGGATCCGCAGCATCCACTAGTTTTTATCGTGCCTTCGGTACGAGTGTAGATTGGGCTGTAGATCATGGGATTAAAGAAGGATACACTTTGGAAATTTACGGTGATAGTAGCTTCGATTGTAATAAAATGTTCAACCCTAACAAGAGAGATTTAGGCGCGGTTTTAAAGCAGTGGAGCAGTATAATAAAAGACGTTATATTTGATTAATTATTATTACGACAGTTTTTTAAAAACGCTTCATAACATCATTTGTATAATTTATGTAACAAGAAGAGAAAGATTTAATTATATAACCATTCAATAGTTTTCTAAATGAGTTTTTATAGCAAATGGTCTGATAGATTTGGTTTTGGCGTAGCGGTCACATTAGTAGTCATTGTTATATTTGGTCTTACCGCACTCTTCGTCAGTGAAATACCCCCGTGGTTCGTTCCATTCCTTATTGGATCTGCTGTTGCGCTAGGAGTAAGTTGCATTGGGTTTATTGGATGTTGGAAGTTGGATAATAAGAATAAAGAGGGTGACGATACTAATCTGAATGTGGATGTGGATGTTTATGTGGATGATGCGATTTCATCGCCAAAGAATGTGTCAGAACTAAAATTTTAAGTTAACTATTTACTATAAAGTTTCTTTGTATATAATTATATGGTATGTGATTGCTGTTGTTCCCCACCTTTTTGTAAATCTTTATGGTGCACCATCGGACAAGTGTGTGGTGGGGCGATAGCATACATGGTGTTCAGTGTGGCTGTTTTTGAAGGTATACAATGCTGTTGCGTTAAGACTCACCGCGATGATTGTTTTCAGCATTGTTGCAACTGTTGCGATTGTAAGAGGAAAGTGGTTGAGAGTGAAGAGGTTGAAGTGCCTTCTGTTCACATCATGGTTCGGAATCCAATTGGTCCACTACAGTTAGGTACTGTATGCAAATGTGATAATTAGATCTATAAAGTATACTATTTTTTGAGCTAAATGAGATATATTATCTTACTCTTACTATTATCTTCAACCTATGGTTTTAAAACATCGGGAAATAATTATGCCACATGTATGTTGCTAAATGGTGCTGTTAGTTGTGTCGGTAAAAATTACAATGGAATGTTAGGCATTGGCGAGGCATCTGAAACATTTGTTGCGACTAGACGTAAACAAGTTTTCAGCGCTGGCGTAATTGATTTAGCATGTACTAAAGAGAGCGCGTGTTGTGTAGTCAAATCAAATGAAGAATTACATTGTTGGGGGAGTGGTACGAACTACCAAACCGGATTAGGTACAACGTCGCACAAATATTCGCCAGAAAAAGTTGGTGATGGATATGATATGATTCGTTGTGGATATAACTCATGTCTAGCGAGAAAAACTAGTGATAAAAGCTTATATGGATGGGGAGGAAATGGTGCGCGAATGATAGGGGCAGGTGGAAGCGCTCGTTCAACCCCAACAAATGATCTATCTATTACTGACGTAAAAGATTACACCATGATGAAAGCCGGCGTGGTTGCTGTGAAAACCGGAGGGACAGTTTATGGTTGGGGATATCAATCATATACAGAACATCCAGCACAATATCCCAATTATTATGAGACACCAACAACATATGCTGCTGCCCATAAAATGAATGATTGTGATAGTTTTTTCATTAGTGGTTTTGGTGATCAAAAACTAGGAGTTTGTAAAGATACATCAGGAAAAGCCATCTCTTTTGGCGATACAAGTGTTTTAGTATTATATGGAGCTAATACCGGTAGCGCACCACAATACATGACATACACAACGACAAAAGATGCTAGTGGTCAATCAACGTCATGGTCTGATGTTAAAGAAATAGCTGTAAATGGAAACACAGTGTATATATTAACTACAGGTGGAGAGATATACTTTGGGGGTGCGGCCAGCACTGGTTACACCGCTACAGAAAGTATCACATGGTCACCTATCACATCTGGTGTAAAATTAGATGCATGGGGTAGTGATAATGATCATATTGGAGTTGGTGGGGCAAATGGATTTATTGTTATAAAAAATAATAGTAGTGAGTATTGTATTGGGTACAACGACGATGGTCAAATTGGTACAGGTGATCAAGTTACTGACACCTCTTATCCATATAGTATTAAGGAACATAACCCACCTTCCCTTTGCGCCATTAATGAATATGGTAACAACGGTGTATGTACAGCCTGTGCTACAGCATATCGAAATCCAGCTGGAGACGATCAGAGCTGTACCACATGTTCCTGTACAAAATTAGCAGATTGTGCATTGAATGAGTATGCTAACGGTGATGGATGTACCACATGTGGCACCGATGCTCTTAACACAGCAGGTGATGATCCTGCCACCGTGACATCTTGTACGTGTCCAGAAAACTATTATGGAAACAATGGAATATGCACACAGTGTACCGGGAACGATATTGAATTTACTGTGAAGCAATCTGGCATCGCCGACCAGTCGTTGACAAGAGCACAGTGTCAAGATTACGCGGAAAATAAAGCTGGCACTGCGTGGGGAGGAAATGTGGTTCTCGAGGGAAGTTATCCAAAAGGGTGTTCGGTTAAATATGTGATCCCCTTCACAGCATACTGGAATCCTAGTGTAACTTCAACAATAAGTTGTGGATCTCTTATTTCATGTCTTGAAGGAAACTCCTTTACTGCCACTGCTGGTACGCGGGCAGCTGGAGATAATCAAACATGTACCACCTGCTCATGTGATGCTCCATGTCAGAAAAACCAGTATGGTAATGGTACCGGATGTTCAGCGTGTGGAGCGAATACACAACCCAGACCAATGGGTGATTTACAAACCTGTACAAATTGTACCTGTCAGTGTCCCATTAATTATTACGGAAACAATGGTGCATGTACAGCCTGTGCATCAGCATACAGAAATACAGCTGGTGAGGATCAGAGCTGTACCACATGTTCATGCAACAAACTACCAAACTGTGCGTTGAATGAGTATGCAAATGGTGATGGATGTACAGCGTGTGGTGCAAATGCGGCTAACATTGCTGGCGATGATCCTGCTACAGTTACCACTTGTACCTGCCCACTAAATTATTTTGGAAACAGTGGACTATGTACTGAATGTAAGCCTACTTCGGTCGGATTTGTAGAAATAACTGACAACTCGGCTCCAACGGTAGCTGCCACCAAAACACAATGTGAACACTATGCCACCGTAACAGATGGGAAAACTTGGCAGGGAGATGTGAGCACTGCCGTTCAATCATGGCAACCAAAAGGATGCATCGTCGTACAGCTAACAAACGTCTTTTGGAATCCTAGTACGACATCATTGACATCGTGTGACTCAACTCACAAATGCATTGACATCACAACCAATACTCACGTTGGAACCAAACTTGCTGGAGACGACCAGAGTTGTACCACATGTTCATGCGACGCACTGTGTGGTATTGGAAATTATGGTGATAATTATGGATGTAGTTTGTGTGCGGCAAATACTCAAGCAAAAGCAGCTGGTGATTTACAGTCGTGTACTACATGTACTTGCTTATGTACCGAGAATCATTATGGTAACAATGGGTCCTGTACACCATGCCAGAATGGATACGAAAATGCTGCTGGTGATTCACAACTCTGTACAACGTGTTCTTGCGCAGCGAAGCCACCATGTCCAGTAGGGCAATACGGTAACGGGAATGGATGTACACAATGTCCTGCTAACACCATGCCAAAGGATTCTGGTGACTCGCAAGACTGTACGGTGTGCTCTTGTCAATGTCAAGCAAACCATCGTGGTGATAATGGAGTGTGCACCCCATGTTCAACTGGTTATGCAAGAGATGAGGGTGATAACATGAATTCTAATGATCTGTGTGACAAATGCGATGCAAATCACTTTGGAAACAGTGGACAGTGCCAACAGTGTCCAGCTAATACTCAAGCAAAAACAGCTGGTGATTCAGTCCAATGTGCGAACTGTCATTGTACGTGCAAAGAGAATTTTTATGGTAACTTTGGTACTTGCACATCATGTCCTAGCAACAGCACCAACGCCGCTGGAGATTCACATGGCTGTCAAAACTGTACATGTGCATGTGATGAGAACCATTACGGTGTGAACAACTCATGTGTAGCGTGTCTCTATGGCTTCTCTAACCCCTCTGGTGATTTACCGTCCTGTGAAAATTGTTCATGTACACCGCCTCCAACGCTACCACCAACCACACCATCCTCGGCGTCCAACATTGTATTCCACAAAGCTGCCATGCTAATTGCTGGTATTACTATTCTCATGGTAATATAACACACCCTAACACCTTTGCCCACTGGCAATTCCGTTAGTGAGTGTGGTTTGATGCGTTTGAGTGGTTTTGAGTGTGGAGATTTTTTGTATAAGATTGGAAATGCTTCAGTTAGTGATTTTGGTGAGGTGTGGGATGTTGATCGTCAGGTTAGTCGT
>Ga0209632_10001833_pt1 | contig 21009 bp, 35 predicted proteins | sample COG_10_FD_184754 | JGI IMG/M metagenome (GOLD analysis project Ga0209632, IMG submission 184754) | Pelagic Microbial community sample from North Sea - COGITO 998_met_10 (SPAdes) (version 2) | ecosystem: Environmental > Aquatic > Marine > Neritic zone/Coastal water | place: Helgoland, sampling... | reverse complement strand
CGTGGACTTGATCCTTTGATCCTGTCTCTAATCTAAAAATGTGTATCCATCCAATCCATGAGCCTTTACCTAAGTAAATGGCATGCTCGCCCCACTTAGGGGAGTAGATAAGGTCGCCTATCTCGTAATTCATAGTTTCTCCAGTCGCCATTGTGTGCCCTTGTAGTAGTTGCGTGTGTCCCCTGTCTGTGCCCAGTGGACTTGAACACCCTTGTTTACATGTGGGATCTTTGTCGAAACGACAATGCCTATGTTCCCATTCAGAGTGTTACGAACAAGGTCACCTATTTCATAATTCATTTCTTCTCCATTGTGAAAGGCTCGAAACGCTCGGGTAACTCGTCATGAGTGACTACAAAGGTGTAGCCTAGGTTATCCGTAGGGGCTACCCTGTAGCCCACTGTGTCCTCGAAATAGACACCATTGTGCAATGCTCGCTTTACGTCTATAACCTCTTTGATCATGAAGATTTTGCCCCCATGCTTGCCGAGTAGTAAGTCGCCTATTTGATAATTCATAATTTCTCCAATTCTACGTGTCTGTAGTGGTGTGTTTTGTCGTTAGTTAAGTTGATGCCCTCGGCATAACATGTGCCGATTATTCGGGTAATCAAGACGTGATTGCCGAGTTGGTTGTATGTATGACCATTTTTGATGACCCTACAAAGGTCTCCGACTTGGATCATGTTGTCTCCATGAGTTGTGGTTATATTGTAATGTAACACGTTTGAAAAGTTTGTCAAGTTTTTTTTGTTACTTCTTCAATAAAATCCCAGTGCATCTCGACAGGTTCGGGTTCGTTAGCCCAGTGAACATCGCAAAGTTGAATAGCGAGGTTGCGATCGGTTCGTGTGACGATGCCCACCGACCATTCATTGTTGAGCATACTCAACGACAACTTTCCACGAAACGATAGTTGAACAAGGTCGCCTACTTCAAATGGGGGCTTCATGCGTTCTCCTGTGGGACATAGCCCAATTTGGCTAGGAAGTGCTTGTGAATGGTCTCTTGGAGATAAGTGTGTCCGTTCACGCCTTGTCTCTTTATCTTTATCCATCCCTCAGCATCTATATTGACTATCTCGTAGGTTCTGAGTTCACCATCCATTCTTATCTTCCATGTCTTTCCAATCATTTTATTCATTTCGTCTCCTTAATATTACGTACATGTGTAAACTCGTGTTGGTTAAAAGACCACTCCCTACCATCAATCCACACATTTATCAGTGCGCGTTGTCTTGTGATGGGTTGTGTGACGATGCCTAACGTGCCTTTCTTTAGATCCATGTAGGTATCAGTCGTGAGTGTGACGAGATCACCAATTTCAAAAATTCTTTTCATGTGCTCTCCGTTGTGTCTTAATAATGTAATTCGTTCGCAATGGTTTGTCAAGTTTTTTTGGAAACTTTTTTCTATTATATAAAGGTATCGTACGTGCGATTAGTTATGTAAAGTATTTTCATTGACTGCTCTTTTCGACATAGTTATGTAAAGTATATTGGCCATCTTTGTTGACAAAGCCCCAAAAACGTGTTATATTTGATAGAGACGGACAGTTTTTGTCCTTCTTATTTTTTTATTTGCTTTGCCATAGTTATGTAAAGTATTTTTTTTACTTTCTTTACCATAGTTATGTAAAGTATATTGGAGACCGACTTTTTCGTCGGTAAGGCCGACGTAATCGTGGGCATAGGTCGATGATTACCAATCACTAGAATCTTCATCGCCAAATCCAAAGAGTCTATCCAACGCTTCGTAAAACTCAGCGCCCATCGACACCACGTCAATGTCTGGTCTGATTTCTAGATCAAAGTCTGGACACAGAAGAAAGTGATCCTGAGGATCAAACACTACAAAGTGAAATTCACCGGTCTCTAGAGACTTACAATAAAAAAAGCGATTGAATCTGACAACTTGAGCTATGATGTAGGCATCGATGTGTCCGCGATTGTTCACTCCAATGAGATCGCCTCGTTTAAAAATGAACTTGGATTCCATAACGTCCTCCGGTGGAAAAATAAACATCTTCCCAATATTGAATGAGTCCGATGCAAAAGGTGAACTCAATCAGAACACTTCTGTCGTTTGTTTTATAATATTCATATTCTAAATATAGACAAAATTCCCACAATTCAAGGATTATCTGCTCTACGTTATCATAGACAGGTAGCTCGTCCTCTTCGATGGGGGAGGGGGGTAGGGGGGTAGTAGTAGTGTCTTTTGGATCCTTCATTTGCCATCCAAGATTTTAATCTTGCCTCTCTTTATCAGTCTATGTAAAGACTCTTCAGTCATTATGCAGACATCTCCATCGGCGTATTTTATTTCATAGCTTGTTGTCCAATTGAACAGCGGCTCTTCGGTCCAAGTTCCGGACTTGATTTGATTCGTAATGATGCCCAGCTTGTCATCATCTAGGATCATCAGTCCGACTTTAATCTCCTGATTCATCTTTCAATGTCTCTAAGATGTAGTTGCGAGTGTAATTGAGGGTTGGGCCAACTCGAACAATGTGGGGAATCAAAACCGGTAAGCCAGTAGGAGCATCAACAGAAACTGCAGACAGCGCTCCAACGACCTTACCTTCCTTGTTGAACACTATTGATCCTGAGGATCCTGGCCATGCAAAGTTACTAATCAACAAGAATTGCCCATCGACTCCAGCAGCTCGGCCATGAAAGTTCAAGAACAATTGATTATTGGGATTGCCACAGTAAAAAACTTCTTTGCCGATCTCAATGTACTTCGAGCTACGATAGTCTATTGCTTCAGTGTACATTAGCCTTTTGTCAGCGACGATGATCGCTATGTCTCTAAAATAATCTATGTGCTTCACTTTCGCTTGGTAAGTAAAGCCACTTCGTTCTGTGATGAATATCTCCCCCATGCCGTCTATGACATGCGCAGCTGTCATGATGAAGTGTTGATCTCTGATTTTAAAGTAGTTTCCAGAGCCTGTGATGGCTCCACCACCTGTGGTTGGAAAAGCATTTATCACAACAGCAGAAGTGTAAGCATTCTTCATGCCTTTCTCAGCAAAGAAGTACAGCTCCTTGTGATATGATGAATTGAATTCAACGTGATTCGGTTGATCTGATGGTAAAAGTAATGTGAGTAATAGTGCTAAGCGTCCCATATTCTCGGCCTCCTATAAGTAACTAGGGGCTGGATTTATGTAACGGACATGTTACAAACGGATTTTTGCACCAAGCCACATTTCAGCAGCCGCTTCGCGAATATGTTTCTCTAAAAGATGATGAGGTATCTCGTGCTTTAGGGGTAGTCGCTCTAAGCCGTAGTGAGTCATGTTTGTTTTTGAACCGTCTCGTGCAGTTTGTTGCACATTCGTGACCTCTTGCTGCTTGATCCAATTGACTTCCATCTCTTCGGTGGACAGGCCGCTGTTGACTACTTGTAGTTGTGGATCATACATGGTCATGCGAACAGTGAGCTGGTTGTCATCAACGGTTACAACGGTCTCTACAAAGAAGTGCTTGTTGTCATAGGCGCATTTCATAGCGTCAAGCACATAGTTGCACTTGTAGTGATACTTGATGGTCTTCTTGTTAAACACTCTCACGTCTTCGAACTCCATCAAGACAGGGGAGTAGGTCCCGCGTTCGTTTCTTACCTTGAACGATTCAGAGTAGGCAGACGACAAAGTAAAAGCAAACTCTTGGTCTATCACTTGCTCTATGACTTTCGTCTCCGTTCGATTGAGCACCTTAATTGGTGCAACATAGAAGTCCAAGGTGTCAGCTGACGCTAAACCTAACATGAGAAGTATACTACTCGCGATCATAATCATCCTCCAGCCTTACAACATCATTTAGATGATTGGTTGAGACTTCGGCAATAACAACATTTGTTCCAAGCGTAGCAGAAAATCTGTGAATAGTGTTAGGTGCTACGTGATAGGTGTCACCTTCGCTTAATTTCAGCGAGGAAATGCCTCGTCTTCCATGGCCTGAAACGGTAACTTCTAATTCTCCGGAGATGACAAGGATGGTTTCCTCTTTCTGTTCATGGTATTGAAGGCTTAATTTGTGACCTTCATTGATGTAGAGAAGCTTTCCTACATAGTCTGGTGTCTCAGCCCAGATAACTTCTTTACCCCAAGGCTTGATGACCTCTCTTTTTCTATTCAACATCTGTATCATTTTCGCTCCACCTGTATAGTTTTAATGCATATTTCATCTCATCTTCGTAAGTGACCATGTCTATTTTGTATCCATGGTCAGCCATAAAGTGGTACCCTAAATACCACGCGAGTGACTCGGTAAACATGACATCATCAGTACCTTTAAATAGTTCATCCATGTGATAAACAACATGTCCTACTTCGTGGGTTAGGTGAACTATTTTTTGGAATGCTGTTGTCTCGTCTCCGATGTCTATGATACCAAAAAGCTCCAACTCCTCGATTTCGTCATCAGGAGTTGGAGTCCAAAAGGATATGGCACCATGTATCTCTTCCACGCTTACATCGAAAGATGACTCTACCAAGAAAGCCATCTCGATAAAAATCTCTTCAAGAAGCTCCTCGCTCAAAGAATGCGACAAGTTCCGTGTATCCACCGATAAGTTTATCATCCATATCATCCTCTTTAACTATTATAATTGGCACAGTGCTATGACTATAAATAGTTTTGTAATAATTCAAAAGTTTGGGAGAATGATCAATTGAGCAGTATTCAAACTGCTCACTTCTCTCAATGAGCAAGTTCTTCGCCCTTATGCAAAAGGGACACTCTGTCCAACAAATAATTTTAAAGTATCTCATTAGTCCCTCAATAGTTGACGCTTATTTAATTTCTTGCGCAGCTCTTCAGGTGAACCAACAACAATGATTGACTTTGCTAAGCTGCCTTCCATAATTGTTATTCTGCTGAATTGCACATCGCTACTAATCCCAAGACTGTGGGCTTCGTTGATTAGTTGACTTTCTGGTTCTCGTCGGATGGTCGTTACAGCACTTGGACTCACATGAATCTCATCCAAGTGAACTCTGTGACCTTCTGGTTTAAAGACCTCTATTAATTTTACTAACATTGTTATTCCTATAGTGTTTTATTTCTTTATTCTTAATCGCCCATTTTTGGCCGTCTATTAAAACAAAAGAATAATCCTTATCATCAATAGATTGGCTTACATAGAGGCCGATGTTTGGCTCTACAATCACCTTGAAGCTAGATGGCGCACTAGGTTGTGGTGATAGTATCATCGAGCCCTGTGGGATCCACAGCAGGTCTCCTGTCTGGAACATGATCTTCTCCTTTGATGTGTGTAAGATAACCAACACTAATCATTTCTAGATCAGAAAGTCTCTGATCCATCTTTGCTAGCGTCTTGCGCATTTTGTCAATCAAAAATAGTGCACCTTGCAAATCTTCATCTGCCATTGCATTCTCGATTGCTTCTGATTGTCTTAAGACACTTCTAGACTTTTCCGACACATATGTGTAGAGTTGGTCTACTTCTTCCGGGACTTCTACGATGTCTGCCCCATAACTAATTTTTACTCTCACTTTTCCTCCGTGATTATAATATTTCCATAATTGCTTTTGAAACTAGACCAATGAAACCAAGTCCAACAGTCCAGATTACTCTGGACATGTTTTCTTGCCATTGTTCAAGGTCTCGGACACGAGCGTATAGACCAGTCTCGGGATTATAGATGGCTTCTTTGATTGACTTTACGTCATTGATCATCTCATCCTGCTTTGAATCCATATGCTTGATATTGACGGTAAGTTCCATCAAAGCTTGTTTAATTTCACCCATTTCATTCTCTCCCATATCTCGTTCCCTCCGTTGGCTACGACTTTAAACTAAATAGTCTCAAACTTTTACAATAGCATGCGACGTTGTAAGTAGTGTGCCTGCTGCACTAGCAGCATTTTGCAAAGCGCACCTTGTAACTTTCTTTGGATCAATGACGCCTTGTTCAAAAGCATTTGTCATTTTTCTATTAAGAAAATCATAGCATGAGTCATCATCGGCATTAATTATCTTTTCGACAATCAAGTCTTCTGACTCTCCAGCATTTTTTGCCATTGTTCGCAAAGGGGCCTCACATGCTCTCAGAACGATTTTAGCTCCGAGGGCTTGCTCTTCGTTGTCGGTGTCCACAGAAAGGCTTCTGGCTAGCCTCAAGAGCGTTACACCACCACCAACGATGATGCCTTCTTCCTGTGCTGACCTGACAGCTTCCAAAGCATCATCAATGCGATGCTTCTTCTCAATCATCTCAACTTCAGTTGCAGCACCAACTCTAATGACAGCCACTCCAGAGGCAAGACGAGTAATTCTCTCTTGTAGCCTTTCACACTCTTGGAGATTCTCTGTTTGCTGGATCTCATTCTTGATTGCAGCAATCTGCGTATCAACCTCTTCCCAATCACCTTTACCTCCAACGATGGTTGTCCATCCTTTTGTGATATTCAACGACTTCGCTTGACCGAAGTGATTTAGCTTTACTTCTCGCAATGACAAGCCTTGTTCTCGAGATACAAATGTTGCACCAACTGAGGCAGCCAAGTCTTTCAAGATGTTCCTGCGTTCTTCACCATATCGTGGAGCACGAACAGCAGCAATCTTCATAGTTCCGCGAACAGCATTCGCAATGAGCGCCGCAAGCGCTTGGCCTTCGACATCCGAGGCGACGATGAGTAAGGGTCTCGCGTCTCTTGCCGCAATTTCCAAAGTCGGCATAATCTGCTCGACGACTTCCAGTTTTTCATCTGTAATAAGAATAAGTGGGTTATCATAATCTACCGTCCCGTTGCGTGCGTTGTTTATAAATTGACCAGAAAGGTAGCCAGAATCAAATCTAAAGCCTTCTATGAGGTCAAGAGTGGTGTTCATGCTTCGAGCCTCTTCGACGATTACAGAGCCATCCTTGCCCGCTTTGTCAACTGCTGTTGAAACAAGGGTTCCAATGACTGTATCATTGTTAGCTGAGATCGTTGCGATGTGCTTGATGTCATCTACCGTTTCGATTGGTCGAGACAAAGTGTCAAGTTCATCAACGATTACATCAACCGCTTTGTTGATGCCTCGCTGAAGCTCGACAGGAGAGATTCCTGCTGTAAGATAGCGTTGTCCTTCAATCAAGATTGATCTTGCGAGGACTGTTGATGTGGTTGTTCCGTCTCCGGCTGTCTCCACTGTTTGCTTTGCCGCTTGCTTGATGACTTGCGCTCCAAGGTTTTGGAACGGTGAGTCAAGTTCAATAAAGTCAGCGATTGTTACACCGTCCTTTGTGAGAACGGGTGTACCTTGGTCTTTGTGGAATAGTGCCACGGTTCGCCCTCGGGGTCCGAGAGTTGCCGCGACGTTATCCGCCAAGATGTTGACACCTTCAACAATCTCTTGATTGAGTGATGTGCCTTGTTTGTAGTGTTTTTGCATAAAGCCTCCATTTGGTTGTGTATATAATATAACATCAAATGGAGGGTTTGTCAAGTCATTTTTTAAAGTTTTCTTCAATTAATTTTTTGAGAAAGGACGCTGTGATTTTTTTGGATTCTGACAATGTCTTTCCACCCGCACCCGATGCTGTGATGTTGTGACCATATTCCATTCCTGCTACAACTTTGTCGAATAAAGCATCGGCTTTGGTCAAGCCTTTATAGACAGCATTACCAGCCGTTTTTTGCTTTTCAGGGTCCTCTTCGATTGTGTAGAGGCGTGCACTATCAGATGTTAGTTCTAGTGCTTCAAGATAGTCTCTAAACGCCTCAAACACTTCTTTAAATTGACTGTCTTTTCCGACAATAGCATCTTCTAGCATCTCTTTGAAAGTTTCAGTTCTGTGTCTTGCAAGATAAATTTCCTCAGGAGTTCCAAATTTTGAAACTTTCAATTGAACCAACCCATCTATAACTTTCAAGGTTTCATCGCCATATTTGAAATCTGCTCCATCGTAAGTCACGGTTACAACCCAAACCAAAAGTCCAATGATTTTTGAAGGATCTGATGAGACTCCTGTTGTGATTGCAGTGTCTTCATTTACAGTCTCTGGTGGGGTCAAATCTGCTACAACAGATTTTTTAGCTGTGATTACATATTCGATTTCCAACACCCCTCGCCCATTGGGGAAATTAGATCGATGAAGATCTTCAAAACCACTTTCAGCTTGGGTAGCTGTTCCCTTCTGAACAAACTTTGCCGAGCCATATTTCTCTGTGTCTCCGATTTTATAAATAAAGTCAGCAACACCCATTTTTCCCGCAGTGGTCTTTTCCTTACCAGCAACATTTCCACCACAAATCAAAGCGAGAAAATACTCAAAAACATAAGCGCCTGCTCCTGAATCATAGTTTTTTACAACGGAAGCTATTAAGTCCATCAATTGTATGTTTCGAAGTAGCTCGGAGGCATCTCCAGTCAACTTATCTTCTGGTTTTGTGGATGATGCTGCTTTTGCAAACTTTTTAGAAATTTCAGAAAATTTTTGAATTCTTGTTTTAGAATTATCTGTTGATCCAAGAGTTCTTGATATTAAGGCAACATCTTCGGGATCGAAAACACCATAATCTCCTTTTGCAGTCGTAAAGGATTTACCAAAAGCAGTTTGGTCTTTTTTTGCTGTTTTTTCGACGTTTTTATAAAAAAGATCTAAAACCTCTTTGGCTGCTGTTCCTATATCACTCAGGTCTGCTCTGTTAGCTCGCATGGTGGCTTTTTTTGAAGAGAATGATTTTAATGAGCGCTTTGTGTTTAAAGCTTTTTTAAGATTAGATCTACTTTTCTTGTTTTTCTCTCTTACTGCAGCCCTGCCACGGACGGGATATTTAGATTTAGAAAATAAGTCGAACGGTGTGTGCTTTAATTTATCTTGGTTCGTTTCCTTAAAATCTGAAATTCTCTCAAGTGCTGCATCTAAAGCCGCACGTGCTGCGTCACGGAGAGCTTTTTTTGATTCCATTTCTGTTTTCGCAGTTTCGATTGCACTGAGCATCTCTTGGGTAGGCTTTTTGGATTCCCATACTTCTTTCATTTGCTTGTAGGCAAGTGTTATAGGATCTAACTTTCCAAATTTTACTTTCGCATATGCGATGCGGGCGTTTAATTTTTCTAATTTACCATCAAAGTTACGCCAAGGGACATTCTCTGTAGTTGTAACTATCTTTTTTGTTTTAGTATTGCTATAATAAGGAAGGTCGGAAATTTTTGTGATTTTAAGGCCATTATAAGCCTCCAACGCTTCGGTATATTCTTGATTTAAAGAATCATAAGTCTTTCTTGCAGCATTCTTCGGTGTCTCCAATGCGGCGACATCTTGTAGAGCTTGTGCACGGGCCGATACAATTTGGTCAAAGTCATCAATGACAGTGTCAAATTCTGCCAAATCTTTCTGGGCTTGAGCCAAAGTATTCTCGTAAGACGCAACGAAGCTTGGATCTCCATAGTTCCTTAAAGTTAAAAGCCTAGACTCAATTGAAGGGACTATTTTATCTAAGTTGGTTCTATAAAAATTAATGTCGTTGACTGTAAGGTTATTTGGATTGCCATCGTTTTTGGCCAATGGCTCTAGAAATACGTCTGGGTCAGAAGGAGCTCTGTTTCCGGAAATTTGTTTAACAAAATTTGGGTCAAATGTGTCTTTAAATGTATCAACAGCAATTTCATTGACCATCATTTGCTCAACCAATCCTTTCAACATTGATTCTGTTATCTTCTTGCTCATCTTAAATCTCCTTTAATAATTTTTTTAAGTCTAAACCGGCGCAATCAATCTTGCGGTTAGTCAAATGGTAATGGCTCACAAAGCCTTCAAATTTGCCACTGGCGGCCTTTTTGCTCACGGTAGTGTTAGTGTTCTTCGAGCGGTCCAAAGGTGTCTTCAAAGGGATTCCTGTGGCTTTATTCACTGCTTTTGCAAGTGCCTGAAAGGCTTTAAGTTGTTCTGGGTAGAATCCGGTGAATGGCTTAAGTCTTTTTCCATGAACAATTGCATCATCAATGATTGGTCTCTCGCCCAAGCCTTGCTTTACATACCAGTCTTGATGCTTTGGATAGTAAGCATTTGAGATCTCGACACCAATCGAGTTATTATTCCACGTTCTGGATCCTGCATGATAAGCAACATCGTTGATGTCCATTGTCTGATAGATGGTTCCGTCATTGTCGATTAAGAAATGAACAGACAATCCACGCTTTTGAAGTACTTTAAAGCAAGATTGCGATGATAGACACACATCCCAATGGCAAACAAAGAAGTTTGGCTCTCGCTTCTCGAACACTCGACGGAAGCCTTTGCGCATTTTCAAGCCGTCTCCTTCGAACCATAGGTTTACTTTAGGCCACTCTATGTCGAAATATTCAGAGTTATAAACAATGAACGAGTCGTGGTTGTTCTTCGTGCTAGGCATGAATGTTTCGATTCGCTGTTGTCTATCGGTATAGATTCTCCGGTAAGTTCCGGGACCACAAAGTCCATCGGCCGTTAAGCCTTTGGACTTCTGGTATTTCTCAATAGCCTCATTAAGGTCGTCGTTAAATCTGGTGCAACCGAACCAGGAAGGTTCCCAACCCAATTTGTGGGCTGAGGCTTCATTGTAGAAATACTTGTCCACTTTACTACTCCAGGATTTCGTCAGCAAGCCCTTTCTCGATTGCTTCTTCAGCAGTCAAGTAAACGTTTACTTTACGATTAATTAGTGTTTGGATCTGTCTTTTGGTCATATTTGTTTCATGACTCATTGCTTGGATGTAAGAGTCTTGAAGACCTACGGTTTGTTCCAATTCGTTCTGAAGGTTAAAGATGTCTCCAACTTGACCTGCATTAACGGCATGGATCATGACACGACAGTGCTTTCCGATCTTACGCTTGCCCTTCGTTCCCGATGCTAGCATCAAGGTTCCGGCAGACATTACTTTTCCAAGTCCGATGGTTTCAATGTCGCAAAACTTCTTACAGAAATTAATAACGTCATAAATGCCGAACATCTCATCAGCTGATCCACCGTAAGTTGAAACATACAATTTGATGGGCTCTGCTCTTTCTGCGTCAGGGTCTTTTGTTTGAGACAATACCAACAGTGCCGATACTAAATCTGCAGCTCTGTCTTCTGTCACTTCTCCGACAAACATGATTGACCGAGCCTCGGGTGATTTTGCTCCACCGACTCCTCCGCCAAGAAGGTCCATGAGAGTCATCTGCTGCTCTTCTTCTTCTTCGCTCTCCTCTTCTTCAGGAGCTTGAGTCTCTTCAACTGACTCTTCTTCCGTGATCTCTTCCTCTTTGACCTTCTTTTTGGTCTTTTTTGTTTTCTTAGTTAGATTTCGCATATTTGCTCCTATAATATTTTGTGATGTAAAGCTCCAATTGCTTGAAGTTTTTATATTTTATAATGTTGGTGTGTGCCATTGGGACATGCTTCATTATTTCTTTAATTTTGTTGTTCGCAAATGATTCAAACTCATTCCTGTGAAGCTTTCGCACATTGTCTGAATCTAGTCCTTCGATCTTGTTTGCAACGATGGTGTGCTCGAGTTGTTGGATGCTTACTTCGTAAGCACTCATAAGCAACAGAGCGTGTGTAAGCATTGCGCTTTCAAGAATCTCGGAAGATCGGACTGCGGACGATAAGATCGTCACAAGATAAGTCGCTATTGAACCAATCATGAAAGATAGAATAATGTTTAACATGGTTCCTCCATTAAAAAAAGAGAGGACAAGGCCTCTCTTTAATTATAACATGAAATCAAATGATTGTCAAGTGATTTATTTAATTTACTTACGGCGACCCAAAGCTTTGTTTAACTTTGCTTCGTGCAACTTAGCTGTCTTCAATCGCTTAGCAACACGCTTAGCAACTTCGTTTACAACTTCGCTTTTAGAAGGTGTGTAGCTGATTCCACGTAATGCTTCCATTATAGCGTCAGCATCAACATCTGCTCCTACTTCTTCTTCGCCCATTTCGTCAGCAGGCATGTCGTCCATGTCTTCCATGTCATCCATGTCGCCCTCTTCTTCACCAGCACCTTCAGCGGCACCAGCAAGAGTTTGCAATGCAGGCAATGCTGCAGCAATTGCTTGGAGTTCATCTTGAGTCAACTCAAGTTCTTGTCCACCGTCCATAGCGTCATCATCCATTCCCATGTCTTCTGCGCCCATGTCATCAGCAGGTGGCATGTCGGCTTCTGCCTCTGCTCCTACTTCCTCTTCTTCTTCTTGCATATTATACATTTCATTGATTGGTCTCATGTTCGCAAGTTTTTGGAAACGACGAACAACTGCCTCTTTTAAAATTTTCTTAGCCATAGCTTTATCTCCTTAAGAATAAAAAACGTTTTCCCATTAAATAGGTGGGTTACTTATAAAAAGACATCCTGAAACCTAAATTTCAGGATGATCTTCTTCAATTATATCAAAAATGTCTTGAATGTCATCTCCGGTCAGTCCTAACTGGGTCAAAAGTTCATCTGAAACTTCTCTATCTTTTTTAGCGTCCTTAATCGATTTCTTTGAGTGTTTATCGCTATGTTCTTTGTAGAAGTCTATGAATTGATCCATGATAGGGTTGCCGCTTAACATTCCGTCAGCACAAACACGGACAAACTCAGACATACTCATTCGATGAAAGTCTAGTTTGACTTTTAAGTCCATGTGTTGCTTTTCATCCATGTAGATGTAGATTCGTTTAACCGTGTTTTTCTTGTCAGACATTTTATCTTCCTGTGCTTCCGTAGCCTTTTGAGCCACGATCTGATGGTGTTAGACTTTCAACTTGATGAAAATCGATTCTTGGATAAGGAACAATGATTATTTGTCCAACCCTGTCGCCTATCTCATACTCAGTCGCATAAGGAGAGAGAGTATATTTCAACATGATCTCACCTCTATATCCACTATCAATCACTCCAACGCAATTAGAGAGAATTTGCCCAGTCTTATAGACTGATGAGCGTGGAAATAAAAGCCCGACGTGCCATGGAGGAAGCTCAATGGCCAAGCCAGTCTTGTAGGTCAATGTGTGACCATCTGCTACTATATCAACGGCAGTTAAGTCAAGGCCGGCATCGCCGACCTTAGCATACTTTGGAATGACAGCATCAGGATGTAATTTCTTAATCTTTACTTTCACTATCATTATCATCTCCATCATTGTCTTGATCTAAATCTGCAGCTTCTTTATTGCTTTCTTGAAGCATCTTAACAAGCGAATCAAACTTTATGAATGATGCTTGTAGAGCCTCCATAGATGTTTGCATTTGCTCTTTTGTCATCTCTTCATAGTCTTCTCGCTCAAATGACTCTAGATAGGCATTAAAGCATTGACTGATTGCATATGCTGCAATTGCAAGATCTGCATTGGTTAGCAATGGCGTTTCCGTGCTTTGTTCGTTTGTTACTTCCATTTTAAACTCCCTTTGTTCGTGTGATGGATGAAGCACGTTGGATATAATCAACTGCTGCTTCTATATTTGTAAACTGTGTGGTGATTGGAATATCGCCACTCATGCAAAATGCAACATGATGCCCTATCTTTTTGATAGAAGTGATGTTACTAGCATTGATTGCTATGTCTTCGTTATCATAACCTTTAACTATAATAAATTTCATAATTTTCTCTCCAAAAATTTTATCGCCTCTTCGGCTTCTGTAATTGTTTTTGTTAGACTGACTATCTCATCGACCAAATCAGGGTGCTCTCCGACACCAACGGAACCTGTAAGGTAAACTTCTAAGTTTGCTTCGGCACGTGCCTTCACAGCTTTAAAGTGCAACAAAGCAGCCCCAAGCAAAGAATCTCCAATCATTGACCAACACCTTTTGTCTTAAGTGTCGCTACCATGTCGATGAGTTGACCCATGTCCGTGTCATCTTTTGCTAGTCGGTAAGCCTTTACAGCGAGAGAGATCTCACCCTTTGTAAGCCAGCCGTTCTCAACATAATTTGCTTTCAGGTCTCGCTTTTGGTCCTTGTATGGCTCCATCTCTTCCTCAAGAACACGCATGCTCTCAAGATAGTCAGCCATGTGCTCTTCGGTTGTTTTAGCATCATCTGCTTTGGCTACCATTGCCATTGGTGTAACTTGGTTAATACCAGATACGAATTCAAAACCGCTCATAATTTCTCCGTTGTTGTTTTGTTTATATTATAATGTAACATGTCAGATCTCACTTGTCAAGTATTTCTTGCAATAAAGATAGACAATTTCTTCTTTTGAAACACAGGTTGCACCTGTGGAATACTTATAGATGCTCTCATAATCGAGAGATCTCAATCGCTTTGTCAACTTTTCGTTTGTTAAGTCATCATTATCAATGTTGATGAACCTATGTGTTCTTGTACTCTTTGAACTAAAGTTCTTTGGATGCACTTTCCCAACACCGCTTCCATGGGTGCAAATTGCGATGTCAACGCCTTTTGGAACTTCAGCAGGGCGTTGACTAAAGGACTCCTTTAAAAGCCCTACAATCTCCTTACGCAAGTCTTTATCGAGTCCTTTCTCAATTATTTGAGACACGACTGATTCAAATGTTACCTCGGACGTTGTTGCGAATGAAAAGTCCGAACAAGATGTCTTCTTTTTAGAGTCAACTCTTAATTCTTCTCGACGTTCCCATACTTGGAAGACGGTTGAAACGACTTTACCGTCACGTTCGAATCTGAATGTTTCACTCAACAAATCCTCTTGATGGATCAAGTGAAGATGTGGATCAATTTGTCGGATTTGTGTAATTTTTGCCATTGATGCAGGTAAAATGAAGGCTATGTAGTCTCCAGAGTTTGCGCAATGGTTCATGAATGCTTTCGCAAGTTTACCCATGCGTCCAAATGGCGGATTACCGACATAAAGAGTTTTGCCTTCCACCATGCCGGGATCATAAGTTAGCCAGTCATCGACCTTTTGCACAGAGTCGTGCATTGGTTCGATGTCATAAGCTTCATCGACTTGTAGTCCCACATCAAGCCAAGCACCGTCTCCAGCGCTTGGTTCAATTGTTCGGGTTATGCTTGAATACCAATCTTGCTCTTGAATCCAAGTTGCCAGTCTCCTGGCTGTGTCATAGTTCGTGAAGAACTGTTCGTTGTTAATGTTTTTACGCTGCGTTGTCATGTGTTTTCCTTAAATTGTGTTAATGTGTGCATACAGTTCTTCAAATGTGAAAAGCATCTTGTTTTTCCAAAGCTTTGAGACCCAACCTTGAACAGTGGGCTTCTTTCTAGCGCCTTTGTTGCACTTCTCTACTATGAAATCCTTAAAGCAATCACCAACCAAGTAGCAATAGTTGTGCTCTTCTAGGATGCCGGCTTTAAACTTTAGCACTTGAACTTGTAACCTGTCCATTTGTGATGTCCCTAACCAGAGATCTCTAGCCACAGGAATGTAAACTTTTTTTCCTGTTTTAGTATGGACAACGAGGTCCACTAAGGAAAAGTCGTCAACTTCTGGGCAATAGATTTGGGTTTCTATCTTTTCCACATTTGGGTGATCTGTCAATAGCAGTTCTGCTACATCTTCCAACAGGGTTCCTCTCTTTGTGGCCTTAGCTTGTCTACCCAACGGCCAACCCTTTGAGATCTCATATTGTTCGAGCATTAGGTCGACTTTGTTGTTGAATTCTTTATTTGTAATAGTAATCATTTATTCTCCCGTGATTGATTATGTTTATAATATAACATGTTTAAACATGTCTGTCAAGTATATTTCAATACTTTATTGCATCTATTACAACCTCTATCGGTTCTCTGCAATATTGGTCCCATATCCACTGTCTTAAAGACTCAAGTGGAATGAAGGTAAAGAGCAAGGCTTGTCTTCCTTGCTCATATTCCATGACCATGTCTTCGATGTCTGCATGGAAAAAAGAAATGTAAGACATCGAATCACATTCTTTAGTCCAAAAAACTGTTACGTCAATTCTTTCCGGCATGATCACCCCAATAGTTTCCAGTTCCTTGATAAGCCACCGCGAGTTGAGAATCCCCAAGTCGCATTGAATTGTGGCCACTCTAGAACATACATTCGATGTGGATAAATAAAGTCCGACTTCGGATTTACTCCCCAGCAATTGATGCGTTGAGTCTCCATGCTTGAGTCAATCACAGTTACTTGATAGTAAGGCTTTCCTGTCTTTGTCTTCTTGAGGTTTACTTCCGTTGGAATGCACCAACCTTTGCCAAGTTCCGAGTCATACTCTGAGAGTGGCATAATGCCTTGAGACTCAAAGAAGTCGTAAGCCTTAACTGGAACAACCATGTTAATTGGATAGATCCCCGTAAGAGCCTGCAAGTGATTGATCTGCTCACCCTTAGTGAAGTTACCTTCTTTCTTATACTTCTCAATGTTCTCTCCAAGTTTCTTCTTGTTCTTTGGCTTATCCACAACAACTGCTGACCAGAAGTGCTTGCTTCCAAAGAAGCGTTCATCCATCAAGGATTCCATCGCTCCGGCACGACACATGGCGTCTAACGACTTTTTATTGACTTTCCGTGCTACCACGCCCTTGTCGAACAAAAGGTCCTCTACAGATGCAAATGGACGCTTATACATGATCTCATCAATTGCAGCATCACCAAGACCTTTGATTGTTGTCAGAGGTGGAACAAGTCTATTGTCTAGAACTTCCCATCGCTTGTTTGATGTGTTGATATCAAGACTATCTACTTCGTAACCAAAAGACCGAGCAATGTTGATAGCGGCTTCTTTGCGCTTTTCTGGTTCATGATCCAAGAATGAAGATACCCATTGATTTTGATAGTAAGTCTGAAGCCATGCACATTGATACGAGATGATTGAGTAAGGAATTGCATGGTTCTTTGAGAAACCATAGCCAGAGAAGTATTCCATCTTTTCCCACAAAGACTTTGCTTGTACAAAAGACATGCCCTTCTTCTCACAACCTTTGACGAATCGTTCGTAAAGATCCTTCTTCTTTCTCATCTTTGTCTCGGACAAACCTTTCTTCGTCAACAACTTACGCAACACATTCGCATCCGTCATCGTAATCTTGTCTCCAAGAACATTCACCAAGTTCATGATGTCCTCTTGGAATACGATAAGGCCGAATGTTTTACCAAGCACTTCTTCGATGATAGGGTGATCATACTCTGGCTCTTCGATGCCTTCTTTTGCTTTGACATACATCTTATCAACACCTGCCGACAAAGGACCTGGACGATAGATGGCACTTACAGTTGCAATCTCCTCGATAGAAGAGACTTTTGCATTTGTTCCAAGTCGCTGCATTCCACCGTTCATAAACTGAAAGATGCCTGCGTAGTTTGCCTTGTGGAACACGCCTTTGTAAACCTTTTGATCAGTCATATCCAACACCGATGGGTGAAGGTTCTTGTAGTACCAAGCCTTGACGTCTTCAAACGTTGGGTTACGTGAGCCTTCGCTAATCAAGATGCGCTCAATTGTGTCCTCGAAAGTCTTAAGAGTCTCGAGACCAAGGATATCAAACTTGATGAAGCCCAATGGTTCTAGATGTCGAACGTTCTGTCCTTCGGCCCAAGGTGTCTGTCTAACGCCCTTTGAAGTAATCAAAGGCATCTTGCTCGGGAGATAGTCTCCGATGATAGCACCAGCCGCATGGCGACCGATAGAGCGTGGAGAACCAACAAGCCCAAGGACTTGAGTCTTAATATGTGGATACTTACGGAAGAAACCCTGAAGCGTCTCAGAGTAATCACAGACCTCTTGAAAGGTTGGAGTGTAAACACCAGCACGGATGCCGTGCTTCTTCTTCGCAATTGGAGTTGCTTCTGCGAACATAGCTTTCGTTACAACATTTACTTCTGTGAACGGAACATCCTCACGCTTGGAGATGTCTTTGATCAACGAAGAGAGTTGCATCGTGTTGTAGTTCGAGATGAACGCAACAGAGTCCTCTCCCCATTCCTCAACCATCTTGTCTTTGATAAGAGAGTTGTCCGAGAAGTCAATGTCGATGTCCGGAAAACCAGTTGAGCCGCGAGTAAGGAAACGTTCGAAAGGAAGGTTCCACTCCATTGGATCAATCTGTGTAATCTTTAGTAAGAAAGCAAGTAACGACCCAGCCGCACTACCGCGAGCAGGACCAACAAAGCAATAATTCCATGAGAAATCAGTAATTGCTTTGGTCGCCAAGAAGTATTCACTAAACTTTTGAGATGAGATAACATCTAATTCCTCTGCTAATCTTTTTCGGTAATGTCTTTTCTTTGTCTTGTCAGAGCCTCGTAGGTATAGAGCCAGAGCTTTTTCAGCGAGGTCTTCGAGAGCTTCATCAGCACTCTTATCGTTTGGAACCATAAAAGAAGGAAGCTGAATAGAAGTATCAGGAAGAAAATCTTCAATCTGTTCAAAAGCGATGGTTGATGTGTTGGTGATAGATTCCATAACCAAATCATCGTCATAGCTAAAGTTACTTTCATCAGCATATCGTTTATATGAGTCCCACATTTCGTGAGCGTTCTTTGGATATAGTTCATAGCCGATCTCCTCTACTGAATCTGGGATGTCATCATCCATCCAAGCCGGCATCTTACCTAGCCAACCAAGTCGCTTGTAGACTTCTCTGTCCTTCCATGCTTCAGGGCTTGGATAGTGAGAGTCACATGTAGAAATGAGTTTGATATCAAGTTGCTGTGCTACTTTAATTAGACATTTGTTTAATAGATGCTGTTCTGGGATGTTATTCCACTGTAATTCAGCATAGAATCTGTCTCCGAATGTGTCTCGGAACTTTGTGAGATTGCCCAACATGTCTTCTACAATAGCATCCTCGCCTTCCTCTTGGAACTTCCACATAGAACCAGCGGCGATGCCACCAAGGCACGCTGTGGCTACAATGACACCCTCTTGATGCTTCTTCAGGAGTTCCCAGTCGATGCGTGGCTTGCGATAGAAGTAGTCTCCGCTGTATGACTTAGAAATCATCTCGTAGATATTCTCGAGACCTTTCTGGTTTTGTGCGAGCAGAACGATGTGTCGCTTACGAGACAAGGCTCGCTTGTCGTTTCGCTGTTCGTCTTCAACGACCATAGCAGAGTCGCCCTTATCAACTTCTTTCGCACGCTTTTTGTCTTCTGCAATTTCATTGCGTAGCGTCTTCCACTCTTCAAGTGAATCGATGTAATAGGCCTCGACGCCAAAGATGGGCTTGAAGTCTTTACCTTCTGCTTTCATTTCCTTTGCGCGAAGTAATTGATACGATAAGCCATTCATTGAGCCGTGGTCAGTTAGTGCCAAGGCTTTCGAGCCATTGCCGTGTGCGAAGTTCATGTGCTCTTGTGGGAATCCGAAGCCATCGAATAGGCTAAAGCACGAGTGTCCGTGCAAGTTGACGAAATTATCTTTCGAAAGTGTGTTTTTAATGTTGTTCATTTGTCCTCCAAGACGTGTGTGATGTTAATAATGTAACATATCATGCTTTCTTTGTCAAGTAAAAAGCTAAAGTTTTTCTAAGTCTTCTTCGTCGACCCAATAGACTTGAGATGTTAAGAAGTCGTAGACTCGGCAGATGTAGTAACTTTCTCTTGCTGATAATTTTCTTTCTTCAATGTCTGTTATGATGCAAAGACTTTCATTAAGCCATTTACACTTTACCAAATCTCCGACCATCACTCCTCCAAGTGTTCGAGGTAGAACTCCATCATTCTCTCCTCTTTGTCCCATGGCATCCATCTGACTACTACCAGATCTTCTTTGGATCCATCATAAGACATGAACACATTTCTTCGAACCGATGTGACGATGCCTATTTTTTTATCTGGATTGTATCTAGACTTTGCGATGCCTTTGTTTTTAAATCTTACGAGGTCACCTACATTAAACATCATCCACTTCAATGGTTTCCCAACCGAACTTTCCGGATAGGATCTCCCACTCGAATGGGCTGACTACCATAACGTCTTTGCCGAACTTGTCCTCGAGGAAATCCTCTCTATCGCGGGCTTCACATAGTGATGGTGCTCGTGGCACGTAGAGAATGTCTCCATAGGGAATGTAGACATAGGTAGTCTTTGGTGGTGCTAGATCTTGTGTCTCCATTCCGTCGCAGTCGCATGGGTCGCAATCACATGCTTCACAATAATTATTCATAGTTTTCTCCTTATTTCATAAATGCTTGAATCAATAATAATGCCGCACATAGCAAGAATGATATTCCATTCTTTGCGGTGAACATTTGCTCTCCTAGGAAGTACCAAGTGAGAGGAATGAAGATTAAATAGCCAATTCCAAAGGTCATGAACCTAATTGACCACAAAGCTTCCATTTCTTCATACATAAGTTTTGTTCCAAAGGCAAAGCATAGTGTAGTCAACGGTGCGGAGCATGCTGCGATAAGCATTGCTTTCGTTGCGTTCTCCTCCACTATGATGCCTGAGTTGCTCTGGAACCAAGCAAGGGTCTGTCCTATAACGAACAGAAGTAAGCCGTAGTATAATTTCATTCTTCCTCCTTACTTTGCAGCCATGCAAGATGACCCAGCCATTAGCTCACGCATCTTGAATAGACCAACTTCTTTGTGCTTACACTCGAGCATGATGTCCATGCGGTGGCCGAATGTGTCGATAGGCGTCCAATAAGAGTCGCTGTGCGCTTGTGGACGGATCTTAGGGTTATCATGCTCTACTGCTCGTGACTGGCTGTAGTGAACGACAGGGACAACGTCACCCCATGTCTTGAGTGCAAGTTCGAGTGCTTCCTGTTGCGACAAGCCACCAGTACACATTGTGTGATGATGATAGTCATGCACAATTGGAATGCCGATAACGCTGAAGATGCCGTCGTAGAGTTCCTTAGTTGAGTAGAGACTTTCCTTGTCGTCGTTTTCCACGGTCAAGCGAGACTTCACAGCGTCAGATAAGCGTGCGAAGTTCTTGCAGAAATCCGCCATGGCTTTGGGTTTGTCGCTATAAGCCGCACCGACATGGATGTTGATCTTCGCCCAAGTAGAGCGAGGTTGACACAAAAGGTCCATCATCTTACCATTGACCTCGAGGTCTTTGATAGTGTTTTGCACAACCTGCTCATTTGGAGAACAAAGTTTGTTGAAGG
>Ga0209632_10001830_pt1 | contig 21041 bp, 12 predicted proteins | sample COG_10_FD_184754 | JGI IMG/M metagenome (GOLD analysis project Ga0209632, IMG submission 184754) | Pelagic Microbial community sample from North Sea - COGITO 998_met_10 (SPAdes) (version 2) | ecosystem: Environmental > Aquatic > Marine > Neritic zone/Coastal water | place: Helgoland, sampling... | reverse complement strand
GGGTAAATGATGAAGTTTATTCTGTTACTATTTTTGATGTTATGTAGTTGTGAAATACTCGATGATGTGATGAACGATGAAGTCGATGAAATAGGACTAACACTATGGTTAGATAAACCCTATATAGATGGATATTTTAGGGTAAAATACGACTTAAACAAAGAAAGTGACTATTATTCCATTGAGTATATAACAGAACCTATGACGAGGGTTTTTTGGTATTCTTATGATTACTATACTATGATTTATTGGGGACGAGAATATCACTATCCAATAGTTCAAAACTCTACCTATAGTAGTAGTGAAGATGGGAGTGGTAAGAAGTTAGTTTACTTATCTAAATATTCAGTTGGAGATACGTTAGAAGTGATGGGTTATATAGATGAAAACAACTATAAGACTATAGAGTTTATATTAGCAACTGGGCATTCTGCTCGAGATATTTTTGAACTATTATACCAAAAAGGAATAGCAATAGAAGCAAAAGCCTTTGCTTTTGGCGTAAGAGTAGAACATACTCAAGAATTGATTGACCAAATACAATATAAATGCAAGACTAGAGGTCCATTTTTACCTCCCGCTCCTTACTCAATTACCAAGCAAATTAGTGGTAGAGGCGTCTATTCATTTTGTATGTGCCCTGGAGGAATAATTGCACCCTGTGCAACTAGCCCAGGCGAAGTGGTGACTAATGGGTGGTCGCCATCTAAGAGAGATTACTCTACATCTAACTCAGGGATAGTAGTAGAATTAAAAGTAGAAGACTTTGCAAAATATGAAAAATACGGTCCTTTAGCAGGTGTACAATTTCAAAAAGAGATAGAACAATCAGCATGGGAATTAGCAGGTGGAACACAAAGAGTACCTGCTCAAAGGTTGGTTGACTATACTAACAACATATTATCAACTGATATTCCTAAAACTTCATACATACCAGGAACAACATCAGCTATGATCAACAGTATATTACCTGAATTTATTGCAAAAAATTTACAAGAAGGATTGCGCCAAATAGGAAAGCAAATGAAGGGTTATTTTACTAATGAGGCAGTGGTAAATGCCCCTGAAAGTAGAACTTCTTCTCCTGTGCGTATTCCTAGGGATAGTGTAACATTAGAACACTCACAAATAGAAGGTTTATATCCTTGCGGTGAAGGGGCTGGTTATGCAGGTGGAATTATCTCTGCTGCCATTGATAGAGAGAAATGTGCAAAAATGTGTTAAGTCTGATAAATCTGTACCAATAAAATGAAAAGTAAACCTTTAGCAGTTGGGCTTTTATTTGGTGTCGGTATGGCATTGGCTCTAAAGAATTGGCTGCTTGGAATTATGTTTGGAATAATTTTTTTTGTTGCACTTAACAAATCAGAGAAAAAAAAATATTTAAGCGATGAAAAAGAGTAGCCCACACTCGGAGAGTTTTTTCTTTGTGGGATGATGAGTAAATTTAGATATGGTTAGATATTTTCTTATCAGACTTATTATTTTGTCATCATTTATAAAAAGTAATCAATTTATCAATGGGGTTGATGTATCTATGCTTAGGCAGGTAGAAGAAAATGGAGGACTTTTTTATGAAAATGGAATCCAAATTGACCCAATTCAAATATTTAAGAATAAAGGTATTAATACTGCGAGAATTAAAATCTGGCACACATCAACGCTGAACTATAATAATTTAGAAAGTGTTCTCGAGATTGCAAATAGAGCAAACAGCGTAGGACTAGATTTATTTTTAGATTTTCACTACTCTGATACTTGGGCAGATCCATCAAGCCAAGAAAAGCCCTCAGCTTGGGTAGATTTAAATTTTGAAACTCTATGTGATAGTGTGGAGCAATATAGTCGCCATGTCATAACTAAATTGAAAAATCAAAATACTTTACCTAAATATGTACAAATTGGTAATGAAACAGATTGTGGCTTACTATGGCCAGATGGATATATTTGTGATGAATCTAATAATGATTCTCAATGGAGTAAACTAAGAGAATTATTTATACATGCTATTGAAGGAGTAAATAGTGCTTTAGATACCCAAGATACATTAGAAATCATCGCACATGTTAGTAGCGGAGGTAATTGGTTCTTTAGTAATCTACTCGAGACGGGTATTGATATTGATATCTTGAGTATCTCCTATTATCCAATGTGGCATGGAACATTAAATGATTTAAACAATAACATAGATGCACTTGGAAATCAGTTTCAAAAGCCGATATTGATAGCTGAAACTGCATATCCATTTACATTGCAATGGAATGACAATACTAATAATATTTTAGGTTTTGAGACTCAAATACTGGAAGCTTATGAAGCAACTGAAGAGGGGCAGTTCTTGTTTCTTCGTGATTTAATTACACTTGTTAATGAAAATGATTATGGATTGGGTATTTGTTATTGGGCTCCTGATTGGATATCAACAAACCAATTTGGAAGTCCTTGGGAAAATCAGACCTTATTTGATTTTGATGGAGAACTACTCGATGCAATATCAGTATTTGATAATTCAAACGCGGAAATCAAAAGTGTTAGTAATTTCAGGCTAAATAATATTTATAATTATCCTAATCCATTTAATCCAATTACCAATCTAAGATACGATTTATCGAAAGATGCATTTGTAAGAATTACTGTGTTTGACATTTTAGGTAATATCGTTAGAACATTTCCTTATACTAATCAATATTCTGGAAGTAAGCTCGTACAATGGGACGCTAGAAACAATCAAGGTGAGCCTGTATCAGCAGGAGTGTATCTCTATACTATTGATGCAGGAGATTTTAGGCAAACTAAGAAGATGGTTCTACTGAAGTAATTAAAATCCTTTTTACCTTTTTGATGACTTTTTTATTTTGATTTAGTTATTTAAAATAAGTGAGTAATGATACGATACTTTTTAATTATTCTCCTATGTTTAATGTATAGTTGCGAGAGCCGAATAGAAAAACCTTCTGCATTTGTGGCTACCACTGATGATTATCAAACAAAGAAAATTGATCCAAATTCTCTTCTTATGGGTTATTTAATTGATGGATATAAACCCATTAACGCTCAATTCGAAAAAATAACACATATATTGATCTCTTTTCTGCGTGCGACGAATAGTAAAGGTGATATAGCAATGACCTCTGGCTGGGAAAATTTAGATGAAGTGGTTACCGCCGCTCAAAGTAATGGTGTTAAAGCAATTATCTCTTTTGGTGGTGGTGAGTTTAAAGTGACATCGACTCTTATGGGGAATAAAACTAATCGTCAAAATCTCATTAAAAATATAATAACCTTTATGAGAAAACATAATTTAGATGGATTTGATTGTGACTGGGAACCTTCTTGGGTTGATGATAAAAATGAAATGGAGAATATAAATAATACAATCACGGACTACTTTATATCATTTATTAAAGAGTTTCGTATTGCGATGGATGCTGAATTTGGAAAAGGAAGCAAGACGTTCTCAGCCGCTGTTTTAAACCAAAACAGTATATGGTATTCTACTGAAAAACAAATTTCTCACTTTCCTCAAAATGGTTGGTGGAACTATTTAGATTGGGTGTCTTTAATGAATTATGATAATGATGTAGGATCAAAACATTCTACGTTTGAATCAGTTTTTGGGAAAGATGGTTCTATTACTTATTGGACAAATTTTGGAATACCAGAATCTAAAATTGTAATTGGAATTCCATTCTATGCACGCGTAGGATGGGGGGATGAGTGGTTATTTTATAAAGAGGTTGTGGAGATGATTCCTGCTCTATCAGGAACTACTGATGCCATATTATTCAAAAAAAACGATCTACAAGAAAAAGAGTATGGATTCAATGGAATTGTCACATCTGCTAAAAAAGTAGCTGAAGCTAAGAATTTAAGCCTTCCTGGGGTCATGTTTTGGCAATTGGCAGGTGACCTACCCGTTAATCATGAAAAATCTCTTTTGAGAGCGATGGTCAATGAGTTGAAAAAATAATTAATCATCTATTTGAATCAACAATAAGAGTAATTAGAATTTTGATTTAACATATGGTAAGAACTAAAAATTTTAATAAGTGAAAGATATATTTATGGCGTTCTATATTTTACAAATCATTAAATATATCTTCATAATTCAAACCTCCAAGTTGAAAAAATGAAGAAATCGTAGAGCCCTTTGATTTAAAGGGCTCTATGATCATAGAAATTTATCCCGAATAAAAAATACTTCTGTACTCCAATCATCCCATTTGAATATCTTAAATTTGGTCAATCATAATTATTATGAAAAATATTATTTGCTTGGAGCCTAATTAAAATGCTAAAAATCATATTCTTCTTTACTATTGTAATGAATTCTTCCTGTAACAAAAATGATAAAAGGATTCAGATTAATTCACCATCTGAAAACATTAAAGTTGTTGTAGAAAATAATCAAGAAATCACATATCTAGTTGAGTTCAATAAACAAATAGTAATTCGTAAATCTTTATTGGGAATGTTATTTAAGGATGGGAATACCTTATTTAAGGACCCAGTAATTACTAATATTACTGAGGAAAATATAAATGATATATGGGAGCTCCCTTGGGGTGAAGTAAAAAAAATCCAAAATAATTATAGAGAAAAAACTATAACTATTTCAGATTCCGAAAGTGGAATGATTGCAGAATTGATTTTCAGGGCATACAACGATGGCATTGCATTTCGTTACAATGTTAAATCCAATGGCAGTGAAAATGATAAAATAATAATCAGTGACGAATTAACACAATTTAACTTAACTAATAATGCACAGTTATGGTGGACGCCTGCATATGGCGACAACCGATATGAAGAGCTATATCAAAAGTCTGCTATGAGCGAAATGGATACATCGCATACTCCTTTGACAATAAAATATCCAGATGGTATTCATTTGAGTATTCATGAAGCAGATTTAGTTGATTACTCGAGTATGCAATTATTTTATAGTAATGATAACAATCTCAATTGCGATCTTGCAGAATGGAATAATGGAGATAAAGTAAGAGTGAGTTTGCCTTTTCAGACACCATGGCGTACTATTAAAATAGCAAATTCTGCAAAAGAACTGATTACTTCATATCTTACATTAAATTGTAATCAACCAAGCAAAATAAAAGATGTTTCATGGATTAAACCATCTAAATATATCGGTATATGGTGGGGAATGATTATAGGGAAATGGACTTGGGGTGAAGGACCAAAACACGGTGCAACAACAAAAAGAGGGTTAGAATACGTTGACTTTGCATCTGAACATGGATTTGATGAAGTGTTAATAGAGGGATGGCAAGCAGGGTTCAAAGGACTTTTCCCAGAAGATTCTGTAACCGTGAGTTTTACAAATAGAACTCCCGACTTTGATTTAGAAAAAGTCCAAAGATATGCACAAAATAAAAATATATCTTTACAAGCTTATCAGGAAACATCTTCAGGTACTAAAAATTATCTATCACAAATAGACTCCGCGTTTAGTTTATTAAATCGAATAGGAATTAAGAATGTTAAAATAGGCCAAGTAGGAGCTCGATTAGATCAAAAAGAATATCACTATGGTCAATATGGTGTGTCCTACTATAGGAAAGTTCTTGAAAAAGCATTGGAATATAAAATAGGTGTTAATTTTCATGAACCTATTAAAGATACAGGCGAAAGAAGAACATTTCCCAATATGCTTACAAGAGAAGGGGCGAGAGGCATGGAGTATAATGCATGGTCTGGAGGTAATCCACCCAATCATACCACGATTTTACCATTTACTAGGTTACTTAATGCTCCAATGGATTTCACACCTGGAATATTTGATTTATTATTTGAAAATATCGATGCGGATGTAAAAATAGAATTCCCTGTAACATTTACAGTTGTAGATAGCGGAAATGGTTATAATGATTTAATTTTTATTTCTGAAGAATCAATTTGGCAAAAGAAAATAATGAATGTTGATACTCTTCTTTTAAAAGAAGAAAATATTAGAGTTTGGGAAATTACTCAAAGTTGCCAACCTGGAGAATGGGAATGGGGAGTAATAGCGGATCATACTGCTTTGAAAAGTTATGATATTTGGTTACCTCAACTTTTGGGCGATGGGTCAAATCTGAAATTTAAAGTCGAACCTTCTGGAAAGATCACAGGAAAGACTACAATGATAATTCCTAAAAATAAATTGGATCTTAATGATGTATATTTTTCAAAAACAAAAAAAGAACTAAATAAGCAAAGAGTAAGTTCAACTCTAGCGAAGCAGCTCGCACTATACGTCGTTATTTATAGTCCTTTACAGATGGCATCTGATTTCATTGAAAACTATAAAGAGATACCGGCATTTAACTTCATAAAAGATGTACCAGTTGATTGGGATTCTACTGTTGTTCTAAATGGCGAAGTAGGTGAATATGTCACTATTGCAAGAAAAGAAAAAAATAGTGAGGATTGGTATATTGGGAGTATTACGAATGAACAAAATAGATCCTTAGAATTAAATCTTAGTTTTTTGAATAAGGGTACATATAGGGCAACTATTTATTTAGACAAGGAATCTTCGGATTGGGAAAAAAACCCATTGGAATACAGTATTGAAAATAAGATTTTTACACAAAGTGATACTCATTTAATTAAGCTCGCAAATGGAGGTGGGCAAGCAATAAAGTTAGAGTTTATTGCTCAATAAAAATTTTAAGCGTTTTTAGTTGTGGAAAAAATATCATTTATGCACGGTTATAATTCCATTTTTTAATTCTACTACCAATAAAGGATAAGTAGTAGCTAAGTTTAAATTGTAAAGCGGATCGATTCTAACATCCTAAAGAGATTCAATATTATCTGCCTTATTAAAACTGTAGAACCAATTATTAATATTATATTCGGTATCTAACTTTTATTTGGATGGCAACTAAAAAAGATTGCAATAATAAATGTACTAAAAAAGAAAAGTTTTTTTAACCACTTTTTTTTTAATCTAATACTAAATATATTTATTTATCAAAGATTCGAACAATTCTTGTTTTCCACTTAATTGATTTGGCTCAGGTCTATTTAAAGCTAATTTAGATAATTGTTCTAAGTCAATTTCTCCTTTAGAAAATTGTTTGCCGGTATCACTATCATAACTAGTATAGCGATTTTTCAGTAAGCTTAAATAATCAGAATTTTTTAATATATCATCCGCGATTAAAATCCCCCTTGCTAGGGTATCCATAGAATTTATATGGCCTATGAAGATATCCTCTAAGTCTGTCGAATTACGTCTGGTCTTCGCATCGAAATTCATGCCTCCTGATCCTAAGCCACCCTCTTGAAGAATAATAATCATAATATGAACAGCGTCGTATATGTTGTGAAGAAATTCATCAGTATCCCATCCATTTTGAGGGTCACCTTGGTTTATGTCTAAGCTTCCTAATAAGTTGTAATTATACGCCGATTGAATTTCATGAGCAAATGTATGTCCTGCTAGTGTTGCATGATTATTCTCAATATTAATTTTAAAATCATTTTCCAAATTATAGTTCTTTAAAAAAGCCACCACAGAAGCCACATCAAAATCATATTGATGCTTGGATGGTTCCATCGGCTTTGGTTCTATTAAAAATGTACCCTCAAATCCATTTTTTCGTCCATAGTCTCTGGCCTTACCAAGAAAAATTGCAAGATGATCCAACTCTTTTTTCATGTCTGTATTTAAAAGAGTGGAGTAGCCTTCTCGTCCGCCCCAAAATACATAATTATCTCCACCTAGTTCAATTGTTGCATCTATGGCTCCTTTGACTTGGGATGCTGCATAAGCAACGACATTAAAATCAGGGTTTGTTGCAGCTCCATTCATATATCGTGGATGCGTAAAAAGATTAGCTGTTCCCCAGAGTAATTTTATCCCTGATTCTCTTTGTTTTTCATTTGCAAGCTCTGTCATTTTTTTTAGGTTTCGAATAGATTCTTGAGGAGAATTACCTTCAGGTGCTAGATCTATATCATGAAAACAGTAATAATCTGTTCCTAGTTTTGTAAAAAATTCAAATGCCGCATCAATTTTTTCTTTAGCTGCCTTCATTGAATAGCTGGAGCCAGACCAGGGATATTTCTTTGTTCCCGGACCAAATGGATCTCCACCTGTTCCGCAGAAAGTGTGCCAATAAGCAGTTGCAAATCGAAAATGATCTTTCATTTTTTTTCCGCGTATAACTTTTTCTGCGTCATAATAGCAAAATGCTAATGGATTTTTAGAATCTGGACCTTCATACTTTATTCTTTTGATATTTGGGAAGTACTCTTTTTTTCCAATAATAATTTCTTTAGGCATAATACTTTTTATCCTCCAATACCAATAGGTGAAAAATATAATAAAATTAGTAAAACGATTGCTACAATAACAGCTGAGTTAATAACATCAATATTTGTCCAACTATTTTTTGAAACTTCTGTATCTTTTGTTAATGTTGTTCCGTAGGTCAAACCTTCTAGTTTTTTATAGTCGGGTTCCGGGGTTAAGACACTTACAACAACGAGTATTGCTATGCAGGATAAAAAAGAGAATATAGCAAAATAAAGAAAGTTAAGATCAGCGATGGAAAGCCAAATACCTTCCGACAAATTGACTTTATTAATTTCTAATCCTAAACGGATCATACCCGCAGAAAAACCTCCAACTAAGGCCGCTAGAGCTCCGATTGCATTAATTCTGCTCCAAAAAAGACCCAGTAGAAAAACTGCTGCAATAGGAGGAGCAATATAAGCTTGAACACTCTGCAAGTAAGTGTACAATCCTCCACTTGAGACAACTTTCATTAGAGGAATCCATAAAATGCCACTAATCACAACTACCCCTGTTGCAATCCTACCGACAAAAACTAATTTTTTCTCACTTGTATCCGGTTTTAATTTTTTATAAATATCGATAGTAAAAAGAGTCGAACATGAATTAAAAACAGAAGAAAGAGAGCTCATGAGTGCTGCTATTAAACTACCTGCAACTAACCCTCTTACTCCTGAAGGCAATAATTCACGAACGAGTGTTGGAAAGACCTGGTCGGAGGAACCATAACTTAATGTACCGGACTTTGACATCGCATAAGCAATAAGACCTGGAATAAAAAACATAAATATTGGAAGAAGTTTTAAATAACCAGCAAAAATTGTTCCTTTTCTTGCTTGGGTTTCATTTTTTGCAGATAGGACTCTTTGAACTATATATTGATCCGTACACCAATACCAAATTCCAATAATAGGAGGAGCAAAAACCATTCCAACCCATGGAAAATCAGGGTGATCATAAGGAAGAAACATATTAAAATGTGATGAACCAACTTGATCAATTAGATTACCCCATCCTCCTAGTTTGATTAACCCTGTTACTGTAATGGTAATAGAACCAAATAGTAAAACTAATGCCTGAAGAGCATCTGTGTAGATCACTGCTCTTAAGCCACCTAGTATGGTATATGCGCCTGTGACCAAGACAATCAATAAAGCTCCAGACCAGAATTCAATTCCCATCAGTGTTTCAAATACTACTGCTCCGGCGTATACAGTAACTGAAACTTTTGTTAAGATATAGCTTATAAGAGTGATGATTGTTAAGATCCAGCGGGCACTTTCAGAATATCTTCGCTCTAAAAACTCCGGCATTGTAAAAACAGTACTTCGTAAGTAAAAGGGAACAAAAACCCAGCCTAAAAGTAGTATAATCCAAGAATGCAGTTCATAATGCCCCATCGCCATTCCGCTTTCGGCTGCAGTTCCAGCAAGTCCAACTATATGTTCAGAACCAATATTTGAAGCGAATATGGATGCTCCAATCACAAACCATCCTAAGTTTCTTCCTGCCAAAAAATAATCTTCAGATGAATCTTGTTTCTGTTTGATTGCCCACCAAATAATGCTTCCTAAAGCAATAAAAAATAAAATTAATACTGACCAATCTAATGTTGTAAATATATTCATGATAATCTCAATTTTTTTTGTGAACAAATTAATTTAGTCTAAAATTAAAGGTTAAACTTTAAATAACTAAAAAAAAAATAAATAAAATTAAATTGACTGATCGATCAATAACATTTTATATTTGATGTGTAATATGACTTTCTAAGATTTCCAATCTTTTTGAGATTAATTCTCATTAAAAAACATAATAAAAAAATATCATTAATAAATTTTTTTATTAAAACAAATAAGGAATAATTATGAAAAAACTGATAACACTTTTTTTAGTTTTTGCTACAGGATTATTTGCTGTGGATGTAACTTTCACAGTTGTTGATAATTCTTGGTCAAATACAGACATTATGTATAAAGGCACTGCAACAGATTGGTCGGTAGTTCCAATGTATGATGATGGTACTAATGGTGATGCGACCGCAGATGATCACACTTGGACAGTTGTAGTCGATGTAGCTGCTGGAGATCATAACTGGGGTGCAATTGATACACGTAATGGGGACGGAACATCTTGCCAGGAATGTAATGGCGATGATGGGTATGGTACTTGGTTGATTCAAGGAGATAACCCAGCATATACAGTTTCTGAATCAGGAGATATTACGGGTGTAACAAGTTATACTATTGATGCTTTTACTTCAACAACAGCAGGAACAATAGTATTTACAGTTGATGATAGAAGTGAAAGTTATGTATCTATAGAATACAAAGGTACAGCAACAGGTTGGGCCATTGCTCCAATGTTTGATGATGGCACAAACGGAGATATAAATGCAGGAGATCATATCTGGACTGTTACAATTCCTGATATTGAAGCTGGAGACCATGAATGGGGTGCAGTCGAAAATGATGGTAGTACATATGGTTTGTGGTTAATCAGTGGTCCTAATCCAAGTTTTACTTTAGATGAGGATTTACTCACCTACCATGGACATACAAATTATACAATACCTGCTCCATCGGGAGAAGAATTAGTAACATTTACTCTAAATGATAATAGTTGGTTGATTGAAGATGTGATGTTCAAAGGAACCATGTCTGGATGGAGTGTATTCCAAGCATATGATGATGGTACAAATGGAGACGTAACCGCAGATGATCATATTTGGACAGCTCAATACGTTGCCCAGAATGGAGATCATAACTGGGGTGGAATTTCTACAGAAAATGAAGATGGTACAGTTTGTGTCCTATGTGATGGATCAGATGGATATGGAACATGGCTAATTGATGGAGATAATCCTGCATTTTCAGTTCTTGATGGTACTGTCACTGGAGTAGTAGATTATGTTATACCAGCCGATATGGCGGTATCAGAAGGCTCTGTAATGTTTACAGTACATGATGGTACTGAAAGCTACCTGGCTGTCGAATATAAAGGTACACCAACAGAATGGGCAACCGTACCCATGCATGATGATGGTACAAATGGAGATGAGGTCGCTGGCGATTTTATCTGGTCAGTTATCATTCCAGATGTTACCGCAGGTGATCATAATTGGGGCGCAGTTGAAAATGATGGGACTACTTATGGAGCATGGTTGATTGAAGGTGATAATCCAGCATTTAATTTAGAGGAAGACTTAATGACACTGCATGGATTGACAGATTATGTCATTGAACCTGTAGGTGGAGCCGAAGTAACAAAAACAGTTCTTTTCAATGTAGATATGACTGAATGGTTAGATGAAGAAGGGAATATGGGAATGAGAGCTTTCAATATTGCTAATGGTGATGAGGTACAAGTCAGAGGTAGTTTTAATGGTTGGGGCGAATGTATAGAATGTACAATGACAAGAACTCCTGGTACTAACATTTTTAGTCATGCCATTGAAGTTACGAACCTTTATGATAATGTAAATGAATTTGCATATTACATGAATTTGAGTGATGCTTCTCTTGCTTCAATTGCAGAGAGATTTGGATCTGAATCTGTTGTTGATTATATAGGTTGGGAGACTTCTCCGCGTGAACAGGGTAACAGAGAATTCGTGCTAGGAACAGATGAGGATCAAAATGGACTTTTAGAACTTCCAATGGAATCTTTTTATGATGCTTTCCCTGGATCGGTAGTACCTGATGGACATACAATCACAGCTACGTTTTCAATTGATATGACAGAAACACCTGATTTTGATTCTGCCACAGATACCGTTTACTTACGTACTAACGATAAATGGCTCAATCTTTCTCAAGGATACTCTGATGGTCAAGATTTAAACCATTATGCTGCTACTGCAGTTGGTGATGGTATTTATGAATTTGACGTACCTTTTACAGGACCGTTACCATGGCAAATTTATTATAAATGGGGATTTTATGATACTTCTGAGGAAGCTGAGTTTGAAGAAGCCGGAGGAGGTCTTGGTGGAGTTCCAAGAATCCGTTATCTTCGTCAAGATGCCAATGACAATTGTGCTTGGCCATCAACATTCCATTTTGACTTAGATGAAATGTTTATGACGGTAGATCATGACGAACAAGAAGATTGGGATGATGAAGCCCTCTGTGTAGAGTTAATGGCCATTGAGGATAATGGACTTAATTCTGTGCCAGAAAACTTTAGTGTCAGTGATAATTATCCAAATCCTTTTAATCCATCTACTCAGGTAGAGATTTCATTGCCAAGGGATTCTGATATTAGTTTTAAGGTCTACTCTATTAATGGTGTAGAAATATATTCATATACTCAGAATAATGTAACTATGGGAAAATATACAGTTAAATGGAATGGTCAAGATTCTTATGGTAGATCATTACCTAGTGGGATTTATCTTTACGAATTTAAAGCTGGAGATCAATTTCATCAAACGAAGAAGATGACTCTGCTCAAGTAAATATGATAAAAAAAGGCCCAAGTTTTTGGGCCTTTTTTTTTGTCTCTTTTGGAGAAAAGTATCGGGTAGTATTTTTTAGTAATTATAACTCAATAAGCTAACTCTGATGAAGGATAAAGTTTTTGCGGGAATAGATGTCTCTACGCAAAGTATAAAAATCGTATTAATCGATATTAAGAGTAAATCATTCCTTTATGATGATTCAATTTCTTACGATAATGATTTGCCTGGATATGATACAAAAAATGGTGTTATCCAGAATAACTCAACTGGTATTTCAGAATCGAACCCCGCAATGTGGATTGATGGATTAAAGATCCTTTTTCAAAAATTAAAAAGTAAAAAAGATTTAATATCTAAAATCAAAGCTATTTCTGTTTCGGGACAGCAACATGGATTAGTTGCATTAGATAAAAGTGGTAATCTTACTAAACCAACTGCGAAATTATGGAATGACCATTCAACTCAAGAAGAATGTGATATATTGACAAAAGAGTTAGGTGGTCTTGTAAAAATGATTTCTGAAATTGGAAATTCACAAAGAGCTGGTTATACAGCTTCTAAAATATTTCATATGTTTAGGAATGAAAGATCTTATTTTGATAACACTTATAAATTTCTTCTTGTTCACAATTATATTAATTGGTACTTAACAGGCGGGAAATTTTTAATGGAACCAGGAGATGCATCTGGAACAGGTCTCTGGGATCCAATCACTCAAAGTTGGTCAAAAAAAATAATAAACCTAATTACAAAAGACCTTTTTGATAAACTTCCTGAAGTAAAATCATCCAAGTCCAGTATAGGTACTATATCTAAAGAACTTGTAGAGGAATATGGTTTTAGCCCAGAATGTAAAATTGATGCTGGATCAGGAGATAATATGTATAGTGCTATTGGAACTGGAAACATAGACCCTGGAACTATTACACTTAGTTTAGGTACTAGTGGAACAGCATTTACTATTGTTGAAGAACCATTTGTAGATCCGCTAGGTGAAATTGCTTGTTTTTGCGATAGTATGGGGAATTACCTTTCACTTTTATGCATTTCAAATATGGCAGGGGGTTACAATTCTTTTTTAAAAATAAATAATTTAACTCACTCTGATTTTGAAAAATTATTAGACCTAACTGAGCCCGGTAATGAAGGAAAAATAATTATTCCATGGTTTGAGGGTGAGAGAACTCCTGATATTGCTGATGCATCTCCAATCTATTTTGGATTCGATTTAAATGAACTAAATAATAAATCAGTGGCTAGAGGTGTTATAGAAGGACATGTGTTAAATTTATATCAAGGCTTTAAAAGAATGCCAATACAACCAAAATTAATTTACTTAACTGGAGGACTTTCAAAATCAAAGGTATGGTGTCAAACAATAGCCAATATATTTAATTGTGAAACAATTCCCGTTTTAGGAGAAGGTGCAGCAAACGGAGCTGCATTGCACGCAGCATGGGTGTGGGAGAAAGAGTCGGGTAATTCAATTTCAATAAAAGAAGTGTCGAATCATTTTATTTGTTTTGACGAAAAAAACCATTGTTATCCCCAGCGAAAATTTAAAAAAAATTATGATAATCTTAAAAACTTATATGAAGCTGTTAGTAATAGATTCAGAGGCCTTGAAGCCAAAGATCCTTTTAAGCTAAGAAAAAAATTAAAGAAAAAATTAAAGGAATAATTAAAGGAATAATTAGATATAGATGATTAAATCGCCTATTAAAAGTTTTATAATTTTACAGATGCTAAGCATTAGTTTATGTTTTTCTAATATTATAAACGTAGATCCACCGAATTGGTGGACACATTTTCAAGATAGAAAATTAGAACTAATGGTCTATGGGGACAATATAGGTTTATCAAGAAATGTTTCAATTTTTAATAGTAAAAAAGAAACTGAAACTCAGATTTTGATAAAAAGAATAAAACAAACAGATAATAAAAATTATTTATTTATTGAATTAGAGTTACTAGATAAAATAGAACCAGGTGAATACACTTTTGTACTAGATAATTCATTAAATAAATCTTTTAATTATATATTTAACGGTGATTCAAAAAATAGATCTTATGCAAACGGGTTTAATTCTTCCGATGTAATTTATTTATTAATGCCTGATAGATTCTCAAATGGTGATATAAAAAATGATTTTGTAAAAGGTCTAAGGGCAGGAACAGATAAGTCTATTCCTGGTATGAGGCATGGTGGAGATTTTCAAGGTATTATAAATAAATTGGACTATTTGAAAGATTTAGGTGTAACTGCAATTTGGATGACTCCTGTTTTTATCAATGATATGCCTGAAGTTGCTGGTGGGTATGGAGATCAAGTTTATGGAGCCTATCATGGCTATGCAGCAACAAATTTTTATCAAACTGATCCAAGATTTGGAACCAATGAGAAATACAAAGAATTAGTAGATAAGACCCATGAAAGAGGGTTAAAGGTAGTAATGGATATTATTCACAACCATTCAGGTGACAAGCACTGGTGGATGAATGACCTTCCCTCAACGGATTGGTATAATACTTCTAAAATCCATGCGAATACAAATTATGAAACAGCAGTAGCAAATGATCCATACTCTTCCTCATATGACTTAGAACACTTAACAGAAGCGCCTTTTGTAAAAGAGATGCCAGACCTTAATCAAAATAATAGTTTAGTAGAAAGATATCTTATACAATTGTCGTATTGGTGGATTGAATATTCAGGTATTGATGGAATGAGAATGGATACATATCCATACGCATCCAAAGAGCCGATGGCTAGATGGGCAAAAGCGGTAACTACTGAATTTCCAAACTTTAATATTGTTGGTGAAATATGGATAACTAAACCACCTTTAACTGCATACTGGCAATCAGGTTTTCCCTCTCCTGATGGATACGAATCACATCTTCCATCTGTAATAGATTTTCCTTTTAGCTATGAGGTTGGACAAGCACTAGGTAATGGTAAAGATCAAATTAACTTAAAAAATATATATTATACTTTAGCACAAGACTTTATCTATCCCAATCCGAAAGAAAATGTAATTTTTTTAGATAACCATGATACAGATAGGTTTTATTCTACTGTTGGGAACGATATTAGAAAATATAAACTAGGTTTTGCTTTACTTATGATTAATCGCGGAATTCCACAAATGTACTACGGATTTGAAATAAATTTATTTGGCAACAGGCAAAAAGGCGATGCTGACATACGCAAAGATTTTCCTGGAGGCTGGCCAGATGATAAAAGAGATGCCTTTACTGAAAATGGTAGAACAAAAAGTGAAAATGATATTTGGGACTATTGTTCTCGATTATTAAACTGGAGAAAAGAGAATAATACTATTCACAATGGTAAGACAATGCAGTTTATCCCACTTCGTGATGGTGTTTATTCTATTTTTAGATATGATAAAAAAAAGGTAATCGGCTTATTAATTAATCCAAATGAAAAAGAGGTTAAAATCAATTCAGACAGGTTCGACGAGCTTACAAAAAGTCAAAAGAATTTTGTTGATATTTTAGATGGAAAAAAGAAGAAATGGAGCAAGAAAATCAGTATACCACCAGTTGGGTTTAGACTGATTGAGTTTAAACTTTAAAATGAAACCGTTGAATAACCTAATATGCCTTTTTTTATTATTTAACATGTCTTGTTCAGATAACTATAAAGAAATTTTAGCTGAGGTTAATGGAGATACTATTTCATTACCTAACTTCAAAAGTAAATATCAAAATTTCTTATCGCAAAAATATCAAAATGACAACCTAAGCAATCGCTATGCCTACCTAAATAATTTGATAGATGAAAAATTAATATTGAAATATGCCATAGAAAATAATATCAATAATGATTCTACTTACGTTCTAAAAAGTAAGGAAATACATGATCAACTTTTATTGAATCATTATTTTGATAAAAAAATAAATCTAGAGTTTCCTGTAAATGAATTAGAATCCAGAAATGCGTTTAAATGGATAAAAACGTCTTTTCACATACGTCATTTATTTTCAAAAGATATGGAGGGAATTCAGAAAATTAAAACCAGACTGGATAAGGGAGAAAATTGGAGTTCTCTGGCAAGATATTGCTTTCAAGACACATTACTAAGAAGTAATGGTGGTGATTTGGGATGGTATAATCAAGGAGAGTTAGACCCAGTTTTTGAATGGGAAGCTTTTTCGTTAATTCCTGGATCTATTTCTGATCCAATAAAAACACGTAATGGTTATAGTATTATTCATTTAATCGAAACTGAATCGGATGGATTTATAACTGAAAATGAATATCAAAAAGAAAAGTCAGAACTGATTGATCTAGTTATAAACTACAAACAACAAACTAGGTTACTGAACTTCACAGATAGTACTGTTGCGAGTATGAATGTTGAGTTTGATAGTACAGCCTTGGAGAGTCTCCATTATTTTCTTTTATCGTTTACTGATGAAAATCTTGAAACTATAAAACATGATAGGTTATTATTTTTTGAAGATGTTGAATGGAGTATTGAAGAGACATTAAACAAGTTAAGTGATCTATCATCCAATCAATTATCAAAAATCATAAATGTAGATGATTTAAAAAAAACCATAATTGGTATTGCTTGCAGGTCAAAATTTTTAGTTGATGCGAAAGAAAATAATATTCATAAAACTACAGTTTTTAATAGGAACTTATCTGAAAAATTAGATCAAACAATGATAAAAAAAGTAGTAGATGACCTTAATAAAAAATTCAATAATAATATTGAAAAGAACCAAGATAAGATCATTGAAAACTATTTTAATTTTAGAGAAAAACTAATCCTAGCATCTGATATAAAAATTGATACTTTATTAATTAAAACATTTATAATGTGAGCATGATATGAAAAACTTTATGAAATTATTAATTTTATTTGTTCTTAATAATCTACTATATAGTGGTATAACTGGTAAGCTCATTGGCACAATAAAAAATAAAAAAACCGGTGAACCTTTAATTGGTTGCAATGTTATTATTGAAGATACTTATATTGGAACATCAACGGATACTCAAGGGGAATTTATAATTTTGAATATACCCCCCAAAACATATGTCGTTCGTTTTGAAATGATTGGATATAAGAAACTTTTACAAGAGGGAATTGTAATATCTTCAGATAAGACGACTCGGCTGCATGGAGATATGGAAAGTAGTGTAATATCAGGAGAAGAAGTTATTGTCCTTGCCGAAAGAAATCTGATACAATTTGATGTAACCCAATCTGAAGCAATTATTACATCTGAGGAATTGGATGGAATGCCTGTAACAGAGGTGTCAGAAGTCTTGAGGCTGCAAGGAGGTGTAACCGTTGATCCCTCAGGTGGTCTTCACATGAGAGGAGGACGAACCAGCGAAGTCTCTTATATGGTCGATGGTGTGCCAATGTCCGATTCTTATAATGGCGGAATAGGAGTTCAAATCGAAAATGATAATATTCAAGAACTTCAAGTCATAAGTGGAACCTTTAACGCAGAATATGGGAAAGCATTGACCGGTGTAGTTAACATGGTTACCAAAGATGGTGGAAATAAATTTGATGGCTCTTTTCATTCTTATGCTGGTGACTACAATAGTAGTGATGATACCTATCAAGATTTAAATAATTTTAAAATGCAGGATGACTATAGTTTTTCGGCAAACTTGAGTGGTCCTATAGTAAAAGATAAAATCACTTTTTATTCTAGTGGTAGAATTAATCAATCTAAAGGTTGGCTTAATGGCCTTCAAACTTTTACGATCTATGGTGATACGATATTTAATGATTTAAATGATAATCTGCAGTTTGATAATAATGAACTACAAAAAAAACCATATTTTAAAGGATTAAATGGCTACTCCTCATGGTCGACTCAAAATAAAATAACTCTTAACTTTTTTAAGGGTACTGTATTTAAAATCAACAGTATCATAAATTATAAAGAAAGCCAAGATTATAACCATGCGCTTCAATTTCTTGAAAATGCACAATTAACAAATTATAATAAGGGTAATTTTTTAGGTTTGAGTATTTCTCACTCAATTTCGCCAACGACATTTGCTCAAATAAATATAAGTGAGAATGCTTATAACTATAAATCATATTTATTTGAAAATGAGTACGATAGTAGGTATGTTACACCAGATAGTCTTTTTTGGGCACAAATAGAAAATCGTATTCCAGATCATATTCTAGAAGAATATGGAGAAAATGTGAATTACTTCCCAGCGTATTCTCTTTATAGAACTGGAGTTGATAACAGGCGTTTTGAAAGAGAAACAAAAACTAGATCTTATAAATTTGATTTTACAAGTCAAATAAATAAATATAATCAAATTAAGCTTGGTTTAGATTTCACACGGCATTCCTTAATGCTAGATAGTTATTCAATTTTAGATTCAACCTTGACAGATAGAGTATTTACTACTGATATTCCAGAAATAGGTAGTTTTACTAGGACAAATTATGAATATAAACCAAATGAATTTGCGGTATACGTACAGGATAAGATTGAATATGGTGATATGATAATAAACTTGGGACTTCGATATGAAAGCTTTAATCCAAAATCACAAACACCCAATAATATTCATGAACCATACATTAAAGATCCTCGAAATCCTGCTTTAGATAGTCTTAGTCAATCAGAACTTGAAAATATTGATTGGGGAGCTACTTCATATACTGAAGTGGATAGTAATGGGAACTCTATAGATTATTCTTATGCTGATTTTTATGAAAGGTTTAATGATCAACCTGATTTAAAAAATCAAAGAGGTTGGTGGAAAGATACTAAGGTTAAGTCACTTTTTAGTCCAAGAGTTGCAGTCGCCTATCCAATATCCGATAAAGGAGTCATTCATTTTGCTTATGGTTATTTCTTTAAAATTCCGGATTTCTCTCTTTTATACGATCAAACCGACTATAAGCTAAGTGAAACAGGTTCTAACTTCGGCATTTTTGGTAATCCCGATCTAAAACCTGAAACTACTGTCAGTTATGAAATCGGATTAAAACAAGAAGTTGTTGCAAATACAAGGTTTGAATTAAAAGCTTTTTATCGAGATGCTCGAAATTATGTTTCAAGTGGAATTCCAATTGATCTAGGTGATGGAAAAGCCTACTATTCCTATGTTAATAAGGATTATTCAAACTCCAGAGGAGTAATTGCTACTGTTTATAGAAGGTTTAATAATTTACTAGGTTGTCAGATCGATTACACATTTCAAGTTGCAGAAGGTGCAAACTCAAACCCAGTAGAAGAATTTGGAGCAGTCTTAGCAGGAAATGAACCTACGCGTACTATCATTCCTCTTGATTGGGATCAAACACATAGTCTAAATGGCTCTATTTTTGGTAGTTACAAAAAGTGGGGAGCAAACTCTGTATTTCAATTTGGAAGTGGCTATCCATATACCCCAGTAATAACAAACTATGAGAGCCAAGGGGGTGTCTTATCAAATGTTCTTTTAAGAAACAGTAGACGTAAATCATCTACTTTTCGTTTGGATTTAAAAGTACATAGAGACTTAATGATTCTTGGAAGAAAAGGGAAGATTTACTTAAGAGTCCAAAATCTCACAGACAGAAGAAATGAAATTACAGTCTATGGAGATTCCGGTAATTCTAATCAAACAATCGAGCAAAAGCGTGCACAAATTACCAGCGAATTTGAGCCCATGAGACCAAATACTATTGATGAGTTTTTTAATAGACCGGATTGGTATGACCCACCTAGAAGAGTTCAATTAGGATTTCAGCTATCATGGTAAAAATATTTGTACATGCTTTTTTTCTCTGTTCATTATTTTCTCAATCCACTGATAGAGGAGATCCTAATTACAGAAGGGTAACAAATATTGATGTAAATAAAATACGTGTTTCTATCCAAAATTATGGATCCAGCGGAAATGATTTATCCGGACCAAGCGTTTTTTTCTACGAGTGGCCAACAAATTCTGGGCGTGGATACATCGCATATCAAGGTCTATATGTCGGTGCTGAAGTTGTAACAGATGGCGGTGAGAATAAACCTCTTGTTACAATTACTTATCGAGAAGATCAAGAAGGTAAATCTATGGAGTGGGAGCCCGTCCCCGGATATCTAAACCCCAATTCCTATAAAATTGCTATCAGTGATGATGAAAATAGTTGGCCATTAAACTGGCCGGATAAGATGGGGGATGATACAGACCCTGGTTGGTCTGGTTCCTGGAATGGATATTTTGGTAAAAATCAGTTCAATGCGGGGCAGGAGATTTTTTATAAGGTC
>Ga0209632_10001823_pt1 | contig 21107 bp, 20 predicted proteins | sample COG_10_FD_184754 | JGI IMG/M metagenome (GOLD analysis project Ga0209632, IMG submission 184754) | Pelagic Microbial community sample from North Sea - COGITO 998_met_10 (SPAdes) (version 2) | ecosystem: Environmental > Aquatic > Marine > Neritic zone/Coastal water | place: Helgoland, sampling... | reverse complement strand
GAGCTCAGTAAAATTAAAACCCAGGGCAATTTCTTTAAATGTAGAGAGATTCAATAATTTCTCGGGACTTTCATTATCTGCCAAGAAAATTAGATTATTTTTAGAGACTCTAGGCTTTACTTCCTCACCCACCAAGACAGATCATCTTAAGTTCCATATACCAAGCCATAGATTTGATATGGAGCTTGAAGAAGATTTATATGAAGAAATTTTAAGATGTTATGGCTATGACAATATTCCAATCAATCCTCCTAAATCCGGACCAATAGCAAAAGCAACTGATTATTCTGTATCCGAAAAGCTAAAAGGTGGTTTAGTTTTTGGAGGCTTTCAAGAGCTTATGCATATGCCCTTTGTATCAACTGCAACCTTTAATGCATTAAATTCAAATGATTGGAGTCCAGCAGAACTATCAAATCCTATCAACGAAAATGAGTCATTAATGCGTGGCAGCTTGTTTGGATCACTGTTTTCTGCCATCAATCTCAATGTAAAAAAGGGATATTCAGCAATTAAATTCTTTGAACACGGCAATGTATTTCATAAAGTAAAAAATGGCTTCGCTCAAGAGTCTAATATCTCAGGCTTGATTTACTTCCATGAATCACAAAAAACGTGGAGCGATAAATCTCTCCAATATGATTTTTATTCTTTGAAAGCAGAAGTATTGAAATTGCTTGAAACTCTCAGAGTACACTCTATTCAGCTGGTACCTAATTCTTCATCGACGATTTTTACTACAAATGCTATGGACATTTTTGCAGGCAAGAAAAAAATTGGAATGCTTGGGGAGATAAATCCTACTGCAACTCAAAAGCTTATTAAGAATCCTGCTTTTGGCTTTGAGATATATCCAGAGAGAATTTCTACCAAGTCCTCGACCCTAAAATTAAAACCTGTTAGTAAATTTCCATCATCCAGTCGAGATTTAAATATTTTAATTAATCAATCTTATTTATATGCTGAAATTGAGACAGTTTTACTAAATAGCAAGATTAAGTTTCTTCATAGCCTGGCTCTTGCTAATACTTTTGAAGGACAGGGGATTCCGGATGGCTCCATCAGTCTGACTTTACGCTTTATGTTTCAAAGCCCAGTTAAATCCCTGAAAGAGTCTGAGATTAACACTTCGATGGATAAAGCATTCCACCTTTTAAACAAAGCATTTAAAGCAAAGATTAGATAATGAGTCTCGCCAAAAAAGATCTGAGTCAAAAGCTAAAACAAGAATTAAACTTAACTCTAGAGACAACTGATTTATTGGTTGATGAATTTTTTAGTACGATTAAAAAATCACTTCGGGACTCTAAAATAGTGAAACTTTCAGGATTTGGAACCTTTGAAGTTTTTCAGACCAAACCAAGGTCAGGCAGAAACCCTAAGACTATGGAGGCTTTCCCCATTTTATCGCGGAAAAAAGTGAGATTTACAGCAACAACAAAAGCAAAAGGCTTTTTGAATTAATTATGAGCCTCTCTATAAATTTTTTTAATAAGTCAGATTTAATACTTCAAATGGAGAGAAAGTTCTCACATCTTAATCAGGAAACTGTTGTTGAGGCAGTTGATATCTTGCTTCAAGAAATTATTAATAACGCTGCTTTAGATAAAAAAATTGAAATTAGAGGATTTGGTGTATTTTCTAAGAAGAATATTAGACCAAGAAAATTTGTTAATCCCAAGACCAAGGAAGTCTCATATCTTGGTGAGACATCAACTATGCATTTCAAAGCATCAAATCAATTACTCACGAGTCATGATTGAGCCTAAGATAATTGTTGCCATTGATACCTATGACTATAGAAAGGCTATAGCCCTTCTGGATCAGTTAAGTCCAGAGCTGTGCAAGGTGAAGATAGGAAGTGTAGTTTTCAATGCATTAGGTAAAGATTTTCTGAGATTGGTTGATCAGCGTGGGTTTAAAATTTTTCTTGATTTAAAATTGCATGATATTCCTAATACTGTCCATGAAACTATATTGGGCTTTGAGGACTGCAGTATTGAGCTACTGACTATCCATCTATCTGGCGGTGAAAAAATGATAACTGCAGCTATGGCTGCAGCAAAAATTATCAAGACCAAGATAATAGGAGTTTCAATTTTGACCAGTCTGAATGATGACGACACCTCAGTATTATTTCAAAGCACGGCCAGAGATCAAGTTGCTAAGCTATTTAAGTTAGCCAATGAAACTGACATAGATGGAATAGTTTGTTCTCCATTGGAGTTAGATTTAGCTGCAAACATCTTGTCTCCTAAAATACTTAAAGTCACTCCAGGAATTAGAGACATCGCGGTTAGCGACGATCAGTCCAGGACTATGACCGCCAATGAAGCCATTAAGCATGGGGCATCATATTTAGTTATCGGTAGACCTATTTCTAAAGCCTCAAATGTATCTGAAGCTTTGAAATATTTTAATCAATCTATAAATGAATAAAAAAAGAGTACAGCAGATACTTAATGCACTTAACAAGACATCTAAAACAGTCCTCTATAAGAAAAAATTTTCTTTTTCCTATAAATCAGATTTTTTAGAATATAAATCTTATTTAAGCAATTTTTCACCTGAGCAATATCAGCTATTTGATACCTTATTCAATGAGTTAGAGGTTCAAGATTCTATTCACAGTCTTTTGGCAGGAGACATTGTGAATCAAACTGAAAATAGGTCGGCTCTTCATCATCGATACAGATGCCTTGATCCAACCCCAGAGTTTAATTTTAGAAAAATATGCGGCCCACTAATTAAGCAAATTAAAAATGAAAAATATCAAAATATTATTACTTTTGGTATTGGAGGTTCTTATGAAGGCCCTAAGTTGCTGCAAGAATTTTTATTTAATCCTGCTTCTAACATCAACTATTCTTTTGTATCTGGACCAGATAAGGATGAATTCAATTCAATTGTTAAGCCTTTATTGGGCCAAAAGAATTTATACATTTTTGCCTCAAAATCTTTAACCACTGATGAGACTCTTTCATGTCTTAAGTGGCTTGGAAAAAATAGAACTGATAAGAATTCAATTGTCATTACTGCTAACTCTGAGGGTGCGAGAGCATTAGGATTTGCTCATTCATCAATTATTCCGTTCCCGGAGTCTGTTGGAGGGCGATACTCTATTTGGTCCCCTATATCTCTAACAGCTGCCATAGAAAATAACTTCATGGGGTTTCTTCAAGGGGGAAGCCTTGCAGACAGTTTAATATCTGGCACTTCGTTAGATGCAAGAAAGTATCAAAGATTAATTAAAACTTTAGCTTTTTCAGATATCTGTTTTAGTAATTTTTGTAATAAAAAAAATAGAGTAGTCCTGTCCTATAATTGGAAGCTCAGATCCTTTGCAAATTATATCCAGCAACTTGAGATGGAGTCTCTTGGCAAGCCTTTTAATGTAGACTCTATTTTTCATGAAACTGGACAAACAATTTTTGGGGGATTTGGCTCTACCGCCCAACATTCATATTTTCAGCTTCTTCATCAAGGTACCTCTCAATGCTCAGTTGATATCATTCATAGTCCGACTGCTCAAAGCCCTCTAAGCAATGCACAAGCTAAAGGTCAAGCATCTCTGCTATCATCTCCTCAAAAGCAATCTTCTGATTTGCGAGAACTGACAAATGGAAATATTCCAGTTAATTTATTTATTTTACCAAAATTATCATTAAGAGAATTAGGATTTCTTTTAGCAACTTGGGAGCACAGAGTATTTGTTACAGCCAGTTTGCTGCAGATAAATCCATTTGATCAATTTGGAGTTGCAGCCGGAAAGACAGCTGCTAAGAATTTTCTTAAAAAATGACGCTTGATCTCAAGCAAGTACCCCAAACTCCCGGAATTTATAAATTCTTTTCAAATAATAAAATTATTTATATTGGTAAAGCAATTAACTTAAAAAAACGAGTCTCATCTTACTTTGGATCTTCAATCAAGGATCGCAAGACATCTCAGATCAAGCTATTAACCGATAGAATAGAAACATTCTCCACTCAAACTGAGGCTGAAGCTTTGCTATTAGAGCAATCATTAATTAAGGAGAATTTACCTCGTTTTAATATCCTTCTTCGAGATGACAAAACTTACCCATACATTCATTATTCAATGAGTGACAAATTTCCCAGCATAAGCATGAAGCGATCAAAACACGCGGTTTCAAAAGATTATTTTGGTCCTTTTATAAGTGCTTATGCTGTTAAATCCACAATTAAAGATTTACAAAAAATCTATCAAATTAGAAACTGTAGTAATAGCACTTTTAGAAATAGATCTAGACCTTGTATAGAGCATCAAATGCAAAGATGTTCCGCACCCTGTGTGGACCATATTAGCGAGATAGATTACAGCACTGATATTTTCTCTTCTCAGAATTATCTTGCTTCCACAGGAAAAAAATCTAGAAATCTTATGTTATCGCAAATGACAAAACTTGCCGATGAGTGTAATTTTGAAAAAGCTCAAGAGCTCAAGCAAAGAATTGCAAGTTTAGATATTTTGCAGCAAGAACAATCCTTTTCCACCAATCTTAACAGCATTGATTTCTTTGCTTGCGTTGAAAAACATGGCAAAACAGGTGCTTGTATTTTATCTGCAAGAGACGGAAAAATACGCGGTACTAAAACATATTTTTTTAAAGAAAATTTATTAGATGATTTAGATAATCTTCTCCAGAGTCTTGTATTTTCTTACTATCAAAATACTTTCTCACTTCCAGAAAAAATTATTTTTACAGTAAAGCCAAAAAATTTAAATTTAATAGGAGAAGCAATTAAACTCAAATTTTCTGAATCAATCAATATTTCATGCTCCACTCCAACAAGTACCAGGCAGCTTGTAAAACTAGCAATATTTAATGCTAATCAAGTTATAGAAAATAAAATTGGAAAATCTGATAAATATGATCATGCAATGAAAAATCTTTCTGAATATCTTGGGTTGGATAAAGCTAAACTTTTAATTGAAGGCTATGACGTTAGTCATCATGCTGGTAAATACGCAGTAGCCTCCTTAGTAAAATTTTCTAATCAAGGCCCTGAAAAAAAATTATATAAACTTTATAACATTCCTGCAGTGTACGCAGGCAATGATATTGGATCTCTTGAGAATGTTTTAGAAAGAAGGGTTAATAGGGTAGCAGAAAATTCTTTACCAGATATTATCTTGATAGATGGGGGCAAAGCTCAATTGAATGCAGCATTAAAGGTTTTAAAAGAAAAGTACCAGCATCAGACTACTATTTTGAGTATTGTGAAGGGAGCTAATAGAGTTAGAGCAACAGAAACTATATTATCAGAGCAAGGCATACTAGAAATTCCAGTAAACAGCCCTGGATTTAATCTATTGCAACAAATTAGAGATGAGTCCCATAGATTTGCAATTGCTAGCAACAGAAGAAAAAAAAATAAATCGATTAGATACTCAGTATTAGATCATATTCATGGCCTGGGCTTTCAGAGAAAACAAAGCTTGATAAAGCATTTTAAGTCACTTAGCAGCATGCGTTCAGCCTCGCTAGATGAGCTATCCATGGTTCCAGGAATTAGTTCAAAGCTTGCAAAACAAATCCATACAAAACTCCATTCTTAATAAGAAATCTTTTATAATCAATTCGGAGAGAGTGAAATTGAAATACTGCACATATTGCTTACAACCCGACACAAGACCCAATACTTATTTTACTGAAGGCATATGTCCTGCATGTAATTACTTTCATCAATTGCCTGGAGTTGATTGGGATGAAAGAATGCTAATACTGGAAGATATATTTAGCAATCATAGAGGAAAAGACGGTAAACATGACTGTATTATCGGTGTTAGCGGAGGAAAGGATAGTACTAGACAGGCTTTGTGGGTAAGGGACAAATTTAATGTAAATCCACTGCTTGTTTCCTTAAGCTATCCACCAGAACAGCTCTCAGAGAGAGGAGCTGAAAATGTGTCAAACTTAGTTAACCTTGGTTTTGACCTAGTTCTGTCTTCGCCCAAACCCGTAACATGGCAAAATTTGAAGCGAGATGGGTTTGAAGAGTTTACTAATTCCTTTAGGTCAACTGAGTTGGCATTATTTGCTTCCGTACCTCAAATTGCTATTCAATACGGCATTGAGCTAATTCTTTGGGGTGAGAATCCCGCTTTGCAGCTTGGCGATATGAGCGCTTTGGGCAACACAGGATATGATGCCAATGAGCTTCGAAATATGAATACACTCTCTAGTGGAACTGAATGGATGAAAAAACGAGGGTATAAACAAGAAGATTTAATGGCCTACCAATATCCTACACGAGCTGAATTTGAAGCTGCCAATCTTTCAATTGTTTATCTGGGATGGTTTATGGGAGATTGGTCATTGCTCAATAATGGAGTTAGCTCCTGCTTAAATGGTTTGATTAAAAGAGATGATGATGTAAATTTAACCGGTGATTTATTCGGCATTACTGCTCTAGACGAGGATCATACGCCAATCAATCAGATGATTAAATATTTTAAATTTGGCTTTGGAAGGACGACTGATTATGTGAATGAAGAGATTCGTCTTGGTCGCATGACTAGGAAGGAGGGCATCTCAGTAGTTTCTAGATATGATCATAAATGTTCTGATAAATACATAAAAAGATACTGTGATTATTTAAAGATATCACCAGAATATTTTTGGAAGAAAATTACAACTCAACTTAACAAGGATCTTTTTTATATTGATAGCAACCAAAGAATTAAGCCAAAATTTAAAGTGGGTTTTGGCATATGAAGCGAACTACCATAGGAATAATTGATTATGATCTTGGCAATGTTCAATCTCTAAGAAATTGCTTTAAAAAGCTGGGATATATTTGTGTATTTTCTCAAGAAATTAAAATCTTAAAAAAATGTGATATTCTCGTTCTTCCTGGTGTTGGAGCATTTCCACCTGCAATAAAATCTCTCCGTGAGAAAAAATTAGATATTTTCATTCAATCTCTCAGCAAGGCCCAATCTTTAATTGGAGTATGTCTCGGAATGCAGCTGCTTGGAAAATCCTCTGAGGAAATAGAATCAAATAAGGGTTTAGGTTTAATCAATGCTAAAACTATTCAGCTACCAAAAAATTACACTCATGTGGGCTGGAATAATGTTAGCTTTAATAGTAAAAATTTTTATGAGCATGATCAAAAACATTTTTATTTTAATCATTCTTATTATTTAGATATCCCAAAGAAATATATTTTAGCCTCCTCGCGTCTAGACAATCTAGACATTGAGGTGCCTAGCATTATCAAAAAGAATAATATTTTAGGTATTCAGTTTCATCCAGAAAAAAGTCAAGCCCGAGGCTTGCATCTATTAGAATGTTTGCTAATAGACCACCTTGAGTAACTGATGATTAAAAAACGAATGGTAGGAGTAATTACTGTAAAAGATTCATTGGCAGTTCAGTCTTTTGGTTATAAGACTTATCTTCCTCTTGGAAAGCCCGCGGTATTGGCAGAAAATCTTGATCGATGGGGCGCTGACGAAATTTTATTAAATTGCATTGATGTTTCCAGTCAGTCTAAAAGCATAGATCTAAATCTTATTACATCTGTATCAAAGGCTATTTCAACTCCTTTAATTTATTCTGGTGGTGTTCAGAGCCCTGAGGATGCAGTGAGTGTTGTGAAGGCTGGGGCAGATCGAATCTGTCTAGATGCTATTGTATCCACTGATATTCATATGGCTGTTGAAATCTCTAAAACGCTAGGGAGACAGGCCATCATCTTAACAGCCCCATTTACAAGATCTCATCAGGATCATTTTTGGCTTGATCATATTGGATGTAAATTGAACTCTATCAATGATTTAATTAAGACTATTGAAATGGATATTTTTTCCGAGCTTATGCTTGTAGATTCTGATAATGAAGGTATTAGAAATTCATTTGATATGAGTATCATGGATAAAATAATACCACTCACTCCCATTCCTCTCATTCTCTTTGGAGGAATCTCTAGTGCTTCCCAAATAAAAAAAATCTTTAACATCAAAAATGTTTCAGCAGTTGGTATAGGAAATTCTCTAAGCTACAAAGAGTTAGCTATCAAGGAGCTGAAATCTTCTCTTCCAAAAGAGTGGTTTAGATCATGATGACTAATAAGTTAACTAAATTCTGCCAAAGATGTCTCTATGGAGATGACCATCCCCTCGGGTTAATTATAGATGAGTCCGGGATATGCTCTGGATGCAGAATACATGAAGAAAAAGATACGTTGAACTGGAAAGACCGATATGAGCTATTAGAAAAAATCATCCAACCATACAAACAAGTAAATAAAAAAAACTATGATTGTATTATCCCAGTATCTGGAGGAATGGATTCATATTTTATTGTAGATGTTGTAAAAAATAAGTTGAAATTAAATCCTTTGTTAGTAACTTATAATAAATATTTCAATACTCCTCTGGGTATTCGTAATTTAGCTAATCTTCGTATTAAATTTGATTGCGATATTATCCAGCAAAATACCAATCCCTTGAGCGTAAAGAAAATTACTCGACATACATTGCAAAACTATGGGAACATTTATTGGCATTGTATTGCTGGGCAAACTGTATTTCCCGTTCAAATAGCATGCCACTACAAAATACCCTTAATTATTTGGGGCGCGCATCAAGGCACAGAACAAGTTGGAATGTTCTCACATCTGCACGAAGTAGAAATGTCTAGGAGGTACAGAAAGGATCATGATCTATTTGGCGTAGAGGCCGATGACTTATTAAGTAATTTTGGTACTATCCAGGAAAAAGATGTGAGCCAATTCCGATATCCTGATGACCAATCTCTTGCTGAGGTGGGTGTTAGGGGAATTTATTTGAGTAATTACATTAGATGGGATCCAAAGGCCCAGCATGAGAGCATGATCAAAAAATATGATTTTAGAACATCAAAGTTTTCTAGAACCATTGATGCTTACGATTTCGTTGATTGTTTTAATTATATGAATCTGCATGATTTATTGAAATTATACAAACATGGCTATTCCAAGGTCACCGACCATGTGTCTAGAGAGATCAGGCATAAAAGACTTTCTAGAAATCAAGGACATAAATTAGTTCTTAAGCACGAGCATCAGGCTGCAGAGTTCAGCAATCTATTTTGCTCTTGGCTTGGAGTAAATGAAAAATCTCTAAATTTCATTCTCAATACTTTTAAAAATTTAAAATATTGGGATCATACCTACGAAAATAAATCAAAGTTTCATGGCTGGTCCTCCATAAGGGACCTAGATAGCTCTCAAAAAGCCTCTGCCAAACTAGATGCTCAGTCTAAATTTATTGTTAATGGGAAGCTAGGCCATAAACATGGAAATAGGTATATTACAATTGGTAAAGGATACCCTTAATTAATGTCTTATTTTATTCATTCTTTAACGCTATCTAGGATTTTACTTGGTCCTATAATCTTTGGCTTAATTCTCTCTGACAAATCTGAGCTTGCATTCATTTTATTTTGCTTTGCTAGTCTTTCAGACTATTTTGATGGATTCTTAGCTCGTAAGTATCACTTAGAATCTACCTTGGGCGAAGTCCTGGATCCCATTGCTGACAAAATCTTAGTAGTTTTTATATCTATGGCCATTGCTCTGCAGCTACAAAGTTTTTATGTTGGTTTTCTCTCATGTATCCTTCTCTCCAGAGAGTTCTGGGTTTCTGCGTTAAGAGATTTAAATGCTCGCAATCATCGACAAGAAGCAACTAAAGTTACTTTTCTTGCTAAGATCAAGACAGCAATTCAACTATTTGCACTAAGCCTCTATCTAATCTCTTTTATTTTTCATAGTAGCTTTCTTCTTTTTATAGCCCATATTCATTTATTTCTTGCTTTAATTATTACCATTCACACAGGTCTCTCGTATACAATGGCATCACTAAAAAAATAGGGCTGGATGGCAGAGTGGTTATGCAGCGGCCTGCAAAGCCGTTTACGCCGGTTCGATTCCGGCTTCAGCCTCCAATTTAGTTGAGTTGGACAACTAGCATGTGAACAGACACTGATGATTATTTATATAAAACAATCTTTCGAAGAGATATAATTATTCTTTTAAATTATTTTATAACCTAGACTTTATGAGCTCAATTTTTAACAATGCTTCAATTCTTGTAACTGGGGGAACCGGATCATTCGGGGATACCTTTATCCCAATGACTCTTGAAAAGTTTAATCCCAAGAAAGTAATCATATTTTCAAGAGATGAGATGAAGCAATGGGAGATGGCTAAAAAATTTGAAAATGATTCAAGAGTAAGGTTTTTTATTGGAGATGTGAGAGATCGAGACCGCTTGCATAGAGCATTTGCAGGCATTGATGTGGTTGTTCATGCTGCAGCTACCAAGATTGTACCTACTGCTGAATACAATCCTTTCGAATGCGTCAAGACTAATATCAATGGAGCAGAAAATATTATTGATGCAGCCATTGATCAAGGGGTCAAGAAAGTTATTGCTCTGTCTACAGACAAAGCAAGCAATCCTATTAATCTCTATGGCGCAACAAAGCTTGTTTCTGACAAGCTATTCATTGCTGCTAACTCCTATGCGGGTGAAGGGGAGACAAGATTTTCAGTTGTGAGATATGGAAACGTAATGGGGTCGCGCGGCTCAGTTATTCCTTTTTTTATGAGTCCAGAACATACACATGAGCTGCCCATTACCGACCCTCGCATGACAAGATTCATGATCACACTTGAGCAGGGAGTTGAGTTGGTTTGGCATGCAGCTGAAGATATGATCGGTGGTGAAATCTATGTAAAAAAAATACCTTCTATGAATATTTTAGATGTTGCCTCGGCTGTTTCCCCGTCTCTAAAGCATAAAATTATTGGTATTAGACCAGGTGAAAAAATGCACGAGCAGATGATAGGTATAGAGGATGCGCCATTTACATATGAGTACCCAAATCATTTTAAAATTTTGCCAGCAATTAATAATTGGAGCAAAGACCCACTGAGAATTAATGATGGAAAATTAGTTGCCGAAGATTTTGAATATACCTCTGATAAAAACTTAGAATGGATGAGTATTTCTGACTTGACTCATTGGATTGCTAATTACAAAAAAAAATCACTTTAATTTTTATTTATGATTCCATATGGCAGACAACTAATCTCACCCCAGGATATTCAGGCTGTTGTTGATGTTTTACATTCAGATTTTTTAACTCAGGGACCATGTGTGCCTGAATTCGAAAAATCTCTAACAGAATATACTGGCGCTAAACATGCATTAGCTTGCAATAGCGCAACATCAGCTTTGCATCTTGCATGTTTAGCACTGGAGCTGCAGCATGGTGACATTGTCTGGACTTCTCCAAATACTTTTGTTGCAAGTGCAAACTGCGCCCTCTATTGCAATGCCTCTATAGATTTTGTAGACATTGATCCAAATACTTACAATATGAGTATTAGTTGCCTTGAGAAGAAACTTGTTCTGGCAAAAGCTGAAAAGTTGCTTCCAAAAATTATTATTCCTGTGCATCTATGCGGACAATCTTGTGACATGGAAAAAATTTATGCTTTGAGCCTAGAGTATGGCTTTAAGATTATAGAGGATGCATCGCATGCTATTGGTGGAAAATATAAAAATAATCCCGTTGGTGGATGTCAGTTCAGTGACATTACTATTTTTAGTTTTCATCCTGTAAAAATTATTACCTCTGGAGAGGGCGGTGCTGCATTAACAAACAACGCTGATTTAGCAAATAAGATGAATATGATGCGTACCCACGGTATTACAAATCAACCCAACCTAATGAGCAAGATGCCTGAAGATGAAATATGGAATTACCAACAAATCTTACTTGGCTTTAATTATCGAATGACAGATATTCAAGCAGCCCTGGGCAATTCTCAGCTTTCTAAAATAGATAATTTTATAGCAGGAAGACATAAGCTTGCTTTGAATTATAGCCAACAACTAGACCAAGAGAAATTTCAATTACCATTTCAACATCCAGACTCATGTTCTAGCTTTCATTTATACCCAATTTTAATTATGGAGTCCTCGATACAGCTCTCCCAAAAAAAAATATTTCAGATTTTACGCGATGCTGGCATAGCAGTAAATCTTCATTATATTCCGGTATATAGGCATCCTTTTTATATTAATATGGGATTTTCTCCTGGGCTATGCCCGGCAGCCGAGGATTATTTTAGGCGCACAATTACAATTCCACTTTTTCCATCACTTTCAGAAAATGACCAACAATTTATAATAGACACTCTTAATGCAATTTAGTGGATATAGCAGGCTAAATAGTGCTAAAAGAAATAAATGCATAACTCTGATTTAGCAAAATATAATCATTTATATTTCTTGTCTAAATATATGGGCGCTGGAAATATTTTTAGAACATTTTATAATCTGCCTGCTGATATTGTAATTCCCTTGTCTAATGCACACGGAGTTGATTGGGATTATTCAAGAGATCCATTTGATATTCTTAGTCCAGAGCCCATTCACTGGTCTACATGCAAATCTCTACAGAATCATAATAGAGTACCTCACCTCAAACCCATACTATTTGCACCCCATCCTTGGATTTTAAATATCCATAATAGAGATCTTCAAATCGAGGAAGGTCAAGGAGCTTTGCTCATTGGACCTCCACCCAGCCCAGAGAATGATGAGGCGTTATACAAATTAATAAAATCTGACCTTCAGAATCAAAATTATTCTATTTTAATCAAGGCAAGAGGTAATTATCTTGGGTCTATAGATTTCTGGGAATCTAAGGGAGTGCGTTGTTTTTCAGCCGGCAAGCCAGATGATGATTTTTACAGCCGTTTATTTGAAATTATTAATATGCATAAAGAGATTATTAGTGGATCTTTTTCTTCTGCCGTCGTGTTTGGTTCTTCTATTGGAAAAAAGATAAGAATTCTAGAAACTTATAAATTTAAAGTATTCGAAATAACTAACTCCATGCAATTTAATGACTATTCGAGAGCAAGTGCTCGTAAAATTATTCTTTCATATGCAGATCAATCAGCCTTAGAGTCTCAGTTACTTTCTCAAGAATTATTGGGCTTTGAGATGCTAGGTGAAAGAGAAAAAATTAAAGATCAGTTCCTTGATATGCGGGATTCTTTGAAAGAACCTTTTTTCAACCAGGGTGTGAGCTATATTTCCCTTGGAATAAGAAAATTTCTAGCTACTAAGCTTTCCAAGCCAGGATTATTAAATATCACAATTGTTAATGCGATTAAGAAAATTCTTCTAAAACCCCAGGTCTCTGTTATTACATATCAGGAGTTTAATATTTGGAGAAATGGAATAAATAAATCTAACTTCGATGATAAAATTGTAAAAATTAATAAATATATGCATGCACCGTCTCTTGGAGATGCTCCAAATGGCTATGATAGATAGACCTGTTAAAATAAATGGTACAAAATACAGCATTAAAGATATTGAAATATTAACAGGGTGAAGAATAAGATATGAATGATCGGATGCAAATAAAGCATTTAAAAAAAGAAGGCTACTTAATATTAAAAAACTTTCTCAATAAAGATGAGTGTGCTACTTTAAATTCACTGTCCCACCAGCTTATGAATGAATCACAAGACGGTCCATCTCATAGATTAAATATTGATGACAATCAGTCTGACTATGATACTTTGGCTCAATCCACTAAAACCATCCTAAGTAAAAGGGGTGCAGATGGCATCGATCAAAATTTTTTAGATTTTTTTAATCCTCAACATTGGTTCCAAGATTATGACAGCCAAGCTACTCTAATATTAAAAAAATTTTCTAGCGGGGTTATCTATAAAATTCTTAAAGAGGTTGACAGCAGTCTCCGCCCTAAAAATATGAACTTGTATTGTCATAACGGTGTCCTCTCTCCAAGAACGCATCACATAGATTCAATTCGCGCTTACTTTAAAGTATTTATTGCACTCTCAGACCAAACAACAAATGATTGCGGGCCTCTAGCACTTATTCCAAGAACTCATAGAAATAAGGTTTTTAATTATATTATGTGCGTCTATAATGCAAGAATATTAGGCAAAAAAAATGGTTCCGTAACCGATGCAACATTTTATAAAGCCTCTAGATTAAAGCCTATGCACCTTAGCCCAGGGGATGTGCTAATTAGCAATCAAAGCATTGTGCATGGAGCTATACCTGCTTCAGGTGACGGAAGAAGATTAACTTTATTGCAAACATATGACATAAAATAACTCATGAAAAATTTTTTAAAAAAACTTTATACAAGATTTATTACATTTAAAAATCATGATAGATTTTCTTGGCTATTTCGAGAGAGAAGGAGGCACCTAAGCTTTGTTGACGACCTATGCAAAATCTTCCCAAAAGTAAATAGCATGACCTCTATGGGGAATTATGAAATTCCAACAACTTTACTTCAAAATCTTAATAATAGCTCCACTATTATCACTGGTGGAGTTGAATTTCATATTGAATTTGAAGAACTTTTAGATCAGCATACTTCAGCTTCATTTCATTTTTTTGAAGTCGACCATAGGTCGATTGAATGGTTTAAAGAAAATAAAGCAAGATCAAATTTTAAAATGGTAGAAATGGGTCTTGGCTCTCAAAAGGGAACTTTGCCAGTTTACGGAAATCAGTTTTTAGGCTTTTCCTCTTCTGTGGACCCTAAGATATATCAAGATTCAGAATTAGATTTTACAGTAATTGGCCAATCAGAAATAACAACTCTCAATGATTATTGTAATGAAAACATGATTAGCCAAATAGACCTTTTAAAATTAGATATTGAAGGCATGGCATTAGAAGTTTTATATTCTGCCTGGGACAACCAATTGATACCTATTAGTGTTTTACTGGAAGTAGAGCGTGGTGAGCATGTAACCCTTGAAAGCTTTAAAGAGGAGATAAATTTCTTTACTTCAAGGGCAGAGCTTTTGAACTATAAAGTAATATTCTTAAAGAGAAATGATCCATACAATTCATTCACCGTAGAGTTTTTTCTTATTCAAGAATAATCCCTCCATATACTTATCTCCACCTAAAGCAAATGCAGAATCTTACAGATACCAAAATAGTTATTATAGGGCTAGGTTATGTTGGCCTCCCTTTGGCGCTTGAGTTTTCAAAAAAATATTCAGTGATAGGGTTTGATATCAATGAGAGTAGAGTCTCCGATTTAAAAAAAGGATATGATAAAACTAATGAGGCTAATGAATCCGAGCTAGAAAATGCAAACGTAGCTTTCACATCCTCCTTGAAGGATATTCAAAATGCAAATTGCTACATCGTCACAGTTCCTACGCCCATAGATATAGATAAAAACCCTGATTTAGGCCCCTTAATCTCAGCAAGCTCAATTGTCGGCGGTGCAATCAATGAAGGAGATATAGTTATCTATGAGTCTACTGTTTATCCAGGTGCTACAGAGGAGGTGTGTATCCCAGAACTGGAGAAGCATTCAGGCTTAGTTTTTAATAAACAATTTTATGTGGGCTATTCTCCCGAGAGAATTAACCCTGGAGATCGGAAACATCGTCTACCAGATATTAAAAAGGTGACCTCAGGATCTACTCCAGAAATTGCTATTCATATTAATGAACTGTATTTATCTATAATTACAGCTGGAACTCATATGTCTCCTTCTATAAAGGTTGCAGAAGCTGCCAAGGTTATTGAGAATACTCAACGCGATCTAAACATCGCCTTGGTTAATGAGCTTGCAATCATTTTTAATAGGCTAGGCATCAGCACAAATGATGTCTTGGAAGCAGCTGCTACAAAGTGGAATTTTTTACCATTTCAGCCTGGTCTTGTTGGGGGACATTGTATTGGAGTGGATCCCTATTATTTAACGCATAAAGCTCAGATGGCAGGATATTTTCCTGAGGTTATTTTGGCTGGAAGAAAGCTAAATGATAAAATGGGGCAATATATTGCAAGCGAAGCTATGTCGCTTTTAGAGCGAGAAGATATAGAGGTTGCTGAATCTCATATCTTGGTTATGGGCCTTGCATTTAAAGAAAATTGCCCAGATATCCGAAATACCAAAGTTATTGATGTCATTAACCCTTTGAAGGATGCATGCAAAGTTGTAGATGCTTTTGATCCATGGGTAGATGCTGATCTTGCAATGGATTTGTATAACATTTCTCTCATCAAAGAAGTGGCCTCAGCTCAATATGATCTGATTATCTTAGCTGTTGCCCATAATGAGTTTATCACTTTAGGTATAGAGCACATTAAAACTTTTGGCAAAAGTACTCATTTTATCTATGATCTCAAATCATTATTTCCTGATCAAATTTTAGACATGCGCTTATAGTATCTAGACGTGAAGACAAGATATCAAACCATTCAAGAAGATCTCAAAAAAGACCCAAAACATTGGCTAATTACTGGGGTCGCTGGTTTTATAGGCAGCAACTTACTAGAGGCACTGTTGCAACTTAATCAAACAGTTACTGGCCTAGATAATTTTGCTACAGGGTTTCAAGTCAACCTTCAGGATGTTCAAAAAAATGTTTCTTCTGACCAGTGGAAGAGATTTAATTTTATTGAAGGGGATATAGCTGATCCATCTATTTGCAAAAAAGCATGCAAAAATATAAATTTTGTATTGCATCAAGCTGCGCTTGGTTCGGTTCCAAGAAGTATTGCGGATCCTTTGAGCTCTAATAATGCTAATATTTCAGGACATTTAAATATGTTAGTTGCAGCAAAAGATTCAGCTGTAGACCAATTTGTCTACGCGGCTAGCAGCTCAACTTACGGTGACCACCCCGAATTGCCTAAGTTAGAAGATAATATTGGTAAACCGCTGAGCCCTTATGCAGTTACAAAATTAGTGAACGAGCTTTACTCGAGGGTTTTTTTTGATACCTATGCTTTTGATTCCATTGGTTTAAGGTATTTTAATGTATTTGGAAGGCGGCAAGCTGTTAACAGCGCATATGCTGCCGTTATACCTGAGTGGTTAGGTTCCATTATGGCTGGAGAAGATATTTTTATTAATGGGGATGGGGCAACAAGTAGAGATTTTACGTATATAGATAATGTTATACAGGCAAATATTTTAGCTGCCCACATCAAGAATAGGCCTCCCGAACAAATTTATAATATTGCCGCTGGTTCTAGAACTAGTTTGCTTGAGCTTCATAGCATTATCGTGAATAATATTGCAGAAAAAAATCCAGCTTTAAAGATTGATGCGCCTAAATTTAGAGATTTTCGCCCAGGTGATGTAAGACATTCACTTGCAGATATTACCAAGGCAAAAGAATTCCTCGGATACGATCCCTTCTATACTGTGCAGCAAGGTCTTGAGTATACTGTGGAGTGGTATCTCTCTAATCCACATGCCTGAAAATCGCTTGCTCAAAAGCACTGGTGTATATTTCGGAGCAAATATTTTAAATGGTTTATTACCATTGTTGCTGCTCCCTGTTCTTACGAGAGTCTTAAGTGTTGAGAGTTTTGGAGAAGTTGCAATATTTCAGACTGCATATATTGCCTTTGGAGCTTTGGTAGGCTCGACGATTGCAGAGTCAGCAAGTAGAAAGTTTTTTGATGAAGGTGCTGCTAGACAGTTACCAGATTTCATAGGATCCTGTATTCAGGTCTCGATAGTTCTTTCACTCATTACCAGCCTTATTATTTATACTTTTTATGAGCAGATCTCTGAGGCTTTAAATATTCCCCCATCCTACCTTTTCTATTCAATTTTGATTGCTTTTCTGCTGGTTATTATTCAAATAAGGCTAGGACAATGGCAGGTTAGAAATAAGTCTTTTGCATATGGAACACTCCAAGTATCGCAATCAGCATTGATAGTATCCCTCACAGTATCGTATATTATTCTGATTCAACCCGATGCCTATGGAAGAGTTCTATCGCAGCTAATAGTTTGTATCACTCTAGCACTTTTCTCTATCTTTCTTCTTAAAAAAGATGGACTGTTTAATCTCTTTCAATTTAATCCTTCTCATATCAGAGAAAGCTTAACATTTGGTCTTCCTTTGATCCCTCATGTTGCAGGGGTTTTCTTATTAAGCATGATTGATAGATTTATTATTGCAGGCGAGCTAGGAATTGCCCAATCAGGAATTTATATGTTGGCTGCTCAGCTCGCAACTCTTGTTTCTATTGGACATGAGTCATTGAATAGGGCCTTTGTACCATGGCTATTCGATAAACTTCAGAAGAATAGATGGAGTGATAAAGTTTTGATTGTAAAATTAACTTATCTTTGGATTTTCACTATTCTATTGACAGCACCTATATTTTTTATAATAGGTCCTTATGTAGTGGTTTTAGTTGCTGGGCCAGAATATGCAAGTGCTGGAAAGGTTTTTGGTTGGCTGGCTCTTGGCCATTCTTTTGGTGGAATGTATGCAATGTTAAACGGTTACATTTATTTCTCAAAGAGAACATTCTCATTATCGGGTATTACCATTGCTTCTGGAGCAATTAATGTTGTTTTGTTAATCTTATTGATCCCAAAGTTTGGAATTGAGGGCGCTGGAATTGCATTCTCCATATCTATGTTCTTCAGATTTATTTTGACTTGGTTTGCTGCAAGTATAAGACATCCTATGCCATGGACTTCATTTCTATCCGGAGAAACAAAAGCTTGAATTATTTTTTTTCATACACTCTTAAGGTAAGCTAACCCAAGTGAATAAAAGAATTTGTATTATAGGCATGGGCTATGTGGGGCTTGCCAATGCTTTAATGCTTGCTAAACATAATCATGTAGTATTGATTGATAATGATTCTCAAAAAGTAATTAATTTTAATAAAGGCATTCTTCCTATAAATGAAAAATTTAGTCAAGAGTATTTCAAGACAGAAAAGCTTAATATATCAGCCTCCTCTGACTTAAAAGCCTCTTCTACCAAGGTAGATTTTTTTATTCTTGCTCTGCCTACAAACTTAAATCGAGTCACGCATCTCTATGATACCCAAGTAATTGATGATGTAATTTCTCAGATTCTCTCTTGCAATAAATCTGCAAAAATCTTGATTAAATCCACAATAAACATTGGTTTTACTGCTAAGAAAAGAGAGCAATTCAAGACAGAAAATATTATTTTTAGCCCTGAGTTCCTGCGCGAAGGAAGTGCACTCTATGACAATCTTTTTCCCTCAAGAATAATCATAGGAGATAAAACTCCAGAAGCTAAGGAATTTGCATTATTGCTTGAAGATGGATGCTTAAATAACTCTAAAGCTTCTATGCTTTCTCCAGAAGCTGCGGAGAGTATAAAATTATTTTCTAATACTTATCTTGCGATGAGGGTTTCTTTTTTTAATGAGGTAGATACCTTCTGCATGGAGCATAAGATTGACTCAAGAGAGGTAATTAATGGCATTTCAATGGATTCTCGCATTGGGGCATTTTATAATAATCCATCTTTTGGTTATGGTGGTTACTGCCTGCCAAAAGATTCTCAGCACCTTCTGAGGACTTTCCAAAATAAAGGAATCCCACAAAATTTAATTCAGGCCATAGTGAGCTCAAATGAGACAAGGAAGCAGTACCTAACTTCTCAAATAGCCAGTAAAAAACCTACGGTCGTTGGGGTTTATAGTCTTGCAATGAAAGAGGGTTCTGATAACTATAGAAATTCTGCTGTACTGGAGATTATTTCTAATTTACACAATGATGGGACAGAAATTATTATCTTTGATCCCTATATAGACACCGCTGAAATCTTGGGATACAAAGTCTATAAAAACTTTCATACTTTTGCAGAAAAAGCACAGGTTATTCTTGCGAACAGAGTTTCTGAAGAGCTTGAGCCATTTGCAGACAAGGTCTTTACTAGAGACTTATTTCATACCGATGCATAAAAAATTATTTGAAGTTATCGTATGAAGTATAAATATAATCCAAGATATCCATAAAAAAAGTCTGATTTTTTTATTATTTGATATCCGGTTTCAGGCATCGCTCATAATCACCATAAACCAACTTTAAAATGATAGTGATATATCCAGATATATTCGACGCAAAAATTGAATCTCAGACAATTGTCAAAACTATGTGAATTTTTTATAAAAATAAACGTCCAAATTTTACTTTATTGAACTTAGAGAACTAGAAGATAACAAAATATTTATTCAAGCAAAAGCTTTAATAACTCAGAAAGACCATTTTTTTACAGAATTGCTCGGGTAAAGAGAATTAAGCTTTTCTTCTGCAATCTCAAAGTCTTCAAGTGTATCAATGTCAATTACATTATTTCTATGCAAGTGATGCAATTTAATATTTGAAGAAGTAAATGCTTTTTTAGCGCGAATAGAATCAGCCGTATTCATATAAAATTGACCAGCATCATGAAAAGCCTCAACCAAGTCTTGTGAGCGAGTTGAATAATTTTCAGGTTGGAACATTTCGGCATATCCATCTTTGTTAGCAAAAACAGCTCTTGCAATTGGAGCAGGGAAGGTTGTTGCAGACATTACCATGTCACAATTTAAATCTTCTTTGAGCAGATTAATTGCGCTTATTACATCTTTTAAAGATAGAAGTACCGCTGTAGGGTAGACTGTTAAAACATAGTCAATCTTGCCTAGGTTTTTTTCATACCAATCTAAAGCATGCTGAGTTACCTCAACTGAGCCAGTAAAGTCATCACATAATTTTTTAGGTCTTTTAAAAGGCGTTCTCAGCCCAATACTAGCAACTATACTGGAAATCTCAGCATCATCAGTAGACACGATCACTTTACTTGCATCAAATAATTTTGATAGCTCCATTAGCGGCCAAAATATCATAGGCTGGCCCGCAATGACTTGAATATTTTTTTTAGGTATTCTTTTGCTGCCCCCTCTCGCTGGAACCACAATCAATATATTATCTGGTATATTCATTTTTAAAAGTATTTGAGGCTATAGGTTTTTATGTTAAATCTTATAATAAATATCTTAAACTATTTTCATGGTTTGCTTGCCACATGATTATTTGATAAAGGATTTAAATTCTTACTAAGCTACTCGAAGCGCTAAAAAAATTTAAATTTAATAGTTTATTTTTTTAAGCATACTTAGATTATTCAATAACCCCCCAGGATACCGGAGTAAACTTGCCGACATCTTGGCTAATTTTTTTCCCAATAACTTCTTCTAAATATTTTGGGAAA
>Ga0209632_10001820_pt1 | contig 21137 bp, 21 predicted proteins | sample COG_10_FD_184754 | JGI IMG/M metagenome (GOLD analysis project Ga0209632, IMG submission 184754) | Pelagic Microbial community sample from North Sea - COGITO 998_met_10 (SPAdes) (version 2) | ecosystem: Environmental > Aquatic > Marine > Neritic zone/Coastal water | place: Helgoland, sampling... | reverse complement strand
GGTGAGGGAGCAAATCTTGTTGCTACTTTAGACATTATTGGAAATGTTTAGACTATTTTCTTAGAAGTTTCTATATAAAGATACTAAAACACCTTGAACTTTAACTCTATCAGGGCCAAATATTTTAGTTTCATAGTTTTTATTCGCACTTTCAAGAGCAACTGTTTTACCTTTTCTTCTAATTCTTTTTAGCATAGCCTCATGTTCATCTATTAGGGCTACAACAATTTTACCATTATCAGCTGTATCTGATCTTTTAATTATAACGGTATCTCCTTCATTAATTCCAGCCTCAATCATTGAATCTCCCTGAACTTTCAGTCCAAAGTATTGTCCATTTTTTTCAAGGTTACTTGGAAGAGGTATTCTAGCAACTTCATTTTGAATTGCTTCTACAGGTGTTCCTGCTGCAATCTTACCTAAAACAGGTATTTCCATTTGATCTGTGTTAATATTTTCAATGTCCAATCCACCTTTAATAACACTTGGTGAAAAACTGTTATAAATGTCGTTTGCTGAAGCTGTTTCTGGGAGTTTTATAACCTCTAAAGCTCTTGCTTTATGGGGCAACCTTCTAATAAAACCTCTTTCCTCTAAAGCACTTATTAATCTGTGTATTCCTGATTTTGATTTTAAATTTAGTGACTCTTTCATTTCCTCATATGAGGGAGAAACACCAGAAGCTCTTAACTTCTTATTAATAAATAAAAGTAGGTTTTTTTGTTTTTTAGTTAGCATAAGAACAAATATCGTACAAAAACTGTTCTACAAAAGTTCTCTTAAATAAACAATAGCTAAAAACTTATTAAAATTGCGGTTTATTTGATTAAAGAACTGAAAAAATTGAATTATTGTATAAATTTTTTAAAAGTGATTCACCAATTAAAAAAGTTTTAATTTTTGTTTTATCACTTAAATCTAAAAGTTCTTCTTTTGTTTTAATTCCGCTCTCTGAAATTAAAGGGCCACTATGATTAATTAAAATATCATGGATAGCGTAAGTTGTATTTATATCTGTCTTAAGGGTTTTAAGGTTTCTATTATTAATCCCTATTAATGCTTCTTTAAAATGAAGTGCTTTTTTGGCCTCATTGACAGTATGTACTTCAACGATTACAGACATGTCAAGCTTTAATGCCTCTTCATATAAATCATTTGCAAGCTCATCAGAAACACCAGCTATGATTATCAAGATAGCATCAGCTCCATAACTTTTTGCAAGATGAACTTGAAATTTATCTATAAAAAAATCCTTACAAAGAATGGGTAGGTTAATTTTTTCTTTAACTTTACTTACATGAATTAGATTACCTAAAAAAAAATCTTCTTCTGTGAGTATAGATAAACAAGTCACATTATTATCATTATAAACTTTAGCTATTTCTATCGGGTCATAATCTTTTATTATTACACCAGCAGAAGGGCTAGCTTTTTTAATCTCTGCAATTATGGAAATTTTATTAGTATTAATATTTGTTTGTATCTTATTTTTAAAGTTAATGAATGATTTATTTTCAATTATTGTTTCATCTAAAGACTTTAAAGAAATTGATTTTTTTATTTGATCAATACGCTCGATTTTTTTTTTGATTATCTTTTCTAGTATATTTTCAGACATTTTGTATATTTTTTAAAGTTTCAAAAGTTTTACCAGATAAAATGTGGGATCTTGCAGATTTGTAACCACCTTCAAATTCTAAATTTTTTTCTGTAACTATTAATCCTGCTGCTGCATTTAAACAAACTGCTTTAGAAAAATCATTATCTTCACCTTTAAATATATCTATCATTTTATTCGCATTAAATTCAGCATCTCCACCTAGTAAATCATCAAACTTATTTGCTCTTATATCTAATTTTTTAGGGTCTATTATTATTTCTGAAATTTCTCCATTTTTTAATTGAACCACATTTGTTTTTGTATAAGGAGATATTTCATCTAAACCATCTTCGCTGTTTACAATCCAAGCATATTTAATATTCAAATTTTTTAAAGCATTAGCAAAAATCTTTAATAATTTTTTATCAAAAACTCCAACAACTTGTCTTTCTACTAGGGCAGGGCTACTTAATGGACCAATCATGTTGAATATTGTTCTTTTACCTATCTTTTTTCTAGTTGGTCCAACAAATCTCATTGCACTGTGATAGCTTGGTGCAAACATAAAACCAAAATTATTTTTATTAATTTGTTTTTCAATGTCTTTTGGTTCTGAGTCAATTTTAATATTTAATGCTTCTAATACATCGCCTGATCCACATTTAGATGAAACGGCTTTATTGCCATGTTTTGCTACTTTAATGCCCATACTAGATAATAGTAACGCTGAAGCAGTAGAAATATTTAGTGTATTCATACCATCTCCACCTGTACCACAAGTATCAACACAATCTTTAACGTTAACCCTTTTAGATTTATTTCTTAATACATAAACACCTCCAGCTATTTCGTCTGAAACCTCACCTTTTGCTGAAAGTAATGTTAAAAAATCAAAAATTTCACTATCTGAAGCTTTACCCTCCATTAGTATTTCAAATGCTGTTTTACTCTCCTTGAATGATAAATCATTCTTATTTCTTAGTTTCTCTAGATATTTTTCCATTAATTTTTATAATCTATAAAATTTTTTAATATTTTTATCCCTAAAGTAGTTTTTATACTCTCAGGATGAAATTGAACACCATGAATATTATATTCTTTATGTTTTACACCCATAATAATTCCATCTTTTGTTTCCGCAGTAATTTCAAGTTTATTTGAAAGTGTTTTTTTATCAATAATTAAGCTGTGGTATCTTGTTGCATAAAATGTAGAGGGAAGATTTTTCAATATACCAATTTTTTTAGATACTATTTCACTTGTTTTTCCGTGCATTAATTTTTTAGCCAGAATTATTTTTGAACCAAATACTTGACCAATAATTTGATGGCCTAAGCAAACACCTAATATTGGAATTTTTTTATATAAAGATTTTACTATTTTAATACAGTTTCCTGATTGATTTGGATTACCAGGACCTGGTGATATAACAATTCTATCATATTTATTTTTTATTATTTGCTTATCAGTAATCTCATCATTTCTAATTACTTCAACATTAACTCCTAACGAGGATATGTAGTGGTATAAGTTAAATGTAAAACTATCATAATTATCTATTAATATAATTTTCATTACTTTAGAGCATTCATTAGGGCTTTTGCTTTATTGACAGTTTCCTCATACTCTTTAATTGGTTTACTATCAGCCACAATACCTGCACCAGCTTGCACATAAAATTTTTTATTTTTTGCAACAGCTGTTCTTAAAGCTATACAAGTATCAAACTCACCATTTGCTGAAAAATATCCTATACCACCAGCATAAACTTTTCTTCTTGTAGTCTCTAGTTCATCAATAATTTCCATGGCACGAATTTTTGGTGCACCAGAAACAGTTCCTGCTGGAAAGCCAGCAAGCAATGATTTAAATTTTGAAAATTTTCTATTATAAATACCCACTACATTAGAAACTATATGCATTACATGAGAGTATTTTTCGATCGTAAAACTTTCTGTAACTTTAATAGTACCTATTTTAGAAACTTTACCAGCATCATTTCTACCCAAATCAAGTAACATTAAATGTTCTGAAAGTTCCTTTTTATCTTGTAACAAATCTTTTGCATAATAGTTGTCTTCCTTAGAATTTTTACCTCTTGGTCTAGTTCCTGCTATTGGTCTGACTGTAATTTTATTATCTCTTAGTCTTACTAGAATTTCAGGGCTAGCTCCTATTATTTGAAAATCTTCAAAATTAAAAAAATACATAAACGGAGAAGGGTTAGTAACTCTTAATTTTTTATAAATTTCTAATGGTTTTTTAGATAGTTTTGCTTCAAACCGTTGACTTAAAACTACTTGAAAAATATCTCCAATTTTAATGTATTTTTTGGCCGTATTAACCATTCTTAAAAATTTACTTTTAGAAGTATTAGATTTAACTTTAATATTGGTTTTGTTATCTTTATAAAAATTATATTTCTTTAATGAGGCCTGAATTAATAAATTATTTATTTCACTTTCTATTTCCAAATATTTTTTTTTATAATTTGAAATTTTCTCATCATTAAAGATATTTACAATATAGAAAATTTTCTTTTTTAAATTATCATGAATAACTAGTGTTCTTGGTCTTAATAGTCTTACATCTGGAAGGTTTAAATCATCCTTACATTTATTAGGTATTTTCTCGATGTATCTAATAGAATCATAAGAAAAATAGCCTGATATTAAAGAACAAATAGGTGGAAGACCTGATGGTGTTTTAAACTTGAAACCTTCTATAATTTCTTCAATAATTTTATCAGGTGTACCTTTGATTTTTTTCTTACTATTTTTTGTAGTTAAAAAAGAGTTTTTATTATTAAACTCCCAAATTTTATCAGGGTTTTTACCAAAAATTGTATATCTACCTCTTATCTTTCCTTTCTCAACCGATTCAAAGATGAAGCTATTTTTTTCATTAAGAAAATTATCAATTAAATTTAAGACTTCACTATCATCACTTATTTTTTTGGTAGTGTATATGACCTGATTTTTGTTTCTTTTATGTTGAAACTTAAAATCTTTAAAGTTTCTATTTAGTATCATCTAAAGTAATCTTTTACTCTATCAAGGGTTGTATCATAAACTATCAATTTATATTTATTGTTTATAAGATAGTTATAAGAATTTAAAATTCCATTTCTATTTTCTGCACTTGCTTCATTTGAAATTGCTTTTAATTTATTTGAATCTTGTAAAATTTTAGGATCCTCATAACTTATTATTTTGGCTATGAATATATTGTTTTCTTTATCAGCAATCAAAGTAAATTCATTAATTGATAGTGAGTATAAAACTTCAATTGAATTAGCTTCAAACTTGCTTATGTCTTTAACAGATTTTATTTGAGTCTTTGCAATCTCACCACTTGCAAGTTCATTGAAAGATGCTTCATTAAATTCTTTTTTATCTAACTGATCACGTATATTTTTAATGTATTCAATTTTTGTTTTTTGAAATAAAAGATTTTTTATATGTTTTGTAAACTTTTTATCAACTAAACTAGGTAGTTTGCTGGTAATATTGTCAATTTGATAAAAGATAAATTTTTCATTATCTTCTAGTATTTCAATTTTATCATTCCTTGAGTTATAAATTTTATTTTCAATTGTTTCTTCATTTTCAAGGTTGATATAATCTTTTTTAATAATTGGTTTGATATTAAGCTCGTTGATAATTGTTTTAAAATCAATATTTTTAGATATTTTGTTGTCAATTTCATCTATAGCATCAAAGAAAACTTGATTAAATTCATCAATGCCTATTAAATTTTCAGGAGTTATTACGACATAAGAAAAATCTATAAAATCTTGTTTAAGCACATCTGAATTTTCATTGATAAAAATTTTAATTTCTTGATTGGTGAATTTATCATTTTTTTTATAAAATTGATTTAACTTAATAAATTCAACATTTAATTTTCTGTTGTTTTCCATAAAATGTTTATCAATTAAAAACTTAGGAGATTTGGCACCACCACTTATGTATGTGAACAATTCTTTTTGTAGGGCGTTATCCTTTAATTTTGTTTCATACATTGCTGCACTCATATTATTTGTTAATAGGAATTTTTCATAAAGAGTCCTTTGAAATTTACCATTTTCATCTTGAAAGTTATTATTTTTTTTAAGTTTTTCTGCAATCATTTCCTGTGACAAGACTAAGCCTAAATCTTTTATTTCAAGTTCTAAGAAAGTCATCGAAACTAAAGATGATAAAAGTTCTTCAATTATATTTCTATCAATATTCTCTTTTATTACTTGTTGGCTTAAACCTGATTGATTCAGGTAGTCCATAAAATCTTGTGTTGAGATTTTGGTATTTTGAATTTTAGCTATATTATTTTGATTTCCAGTGCTAAATCCTCCACCAAATCCACCAAAGCCAAAGGCTATTATAATAACAAAAATTAGTATTAAGCCACCAATTTTTTTTTTTGTAAAATTTCTTAATGGATTTATCATTACTTTATTAATTTATTGATCTTTAAAATATCAAGCTATAGATTAAAATTTTCATTATGACAAATAAATATATGTATTTTGTAGCTAATTGGAAAATGTATGGGAATTTATCCTCCTTAAATACATTGAATAAAGTTATTAAATTTTCAAAATCTAAAGAAATAAAGGGAGGTAGATTAATTTACTGTCCACCAAATACTTTAATAAGTTCTTTTTCAAAAAAATTTAATAATTGTCAAATTGGTATTGGTGGGCAAAATTGTCATGAAAATAAAGATTATGGTGCCCACACCGGTCATGTTAATTCCCGTATGTTAAAAAATATTGGTGCTCATTTTGTTATTATCGGTCATTCAGAAAATAGAGAGCAGGGTGAAAGTGATAAATTAATTAATCTAAAAATAAAAAGTGCTCTTGAAGCTAAATTAAAAGTTATTTTTTGTATTGGTGAAACTTTAAGTGAAAAAAGAAAAAAAAAGACGTACTCAATTTTGTCTAAACAAATTAAAATTGGTTTAAAAAATATTAAAAATAAATCAAATATTTTTTTAGCTTATGAACCTATTTGGGCTATAGGTAGTGGTCTTATACCGAAACCTCAAGATCTATTTAAAACAGTTGAATTCATCAAAAGTAAATTTAAAAATAAATTACCAAAAGTTTTATATGGGGGCTCTGTAAATCCTCAAAATATAACAATCTTAAGAGAAATTAATAATATTGATGGTTTTTTAATTGGTGGAGCATCTCAAAACGCTAAAAAATTTATTGATATAGTCAAAAAAACATATAGTTAACCCTCATGGAAAATATTCTATTAGTAGTCAACTTAGTGCTTGCTGCAATACTTGTGCTTTTGATACTAGTCCAAAAATCTGAAGGTGGAGCACTTGGTATAGGCGTTTCTCAAGATAATTTTATGCTTTCTAGATCTGCTGGTAATTTTATGAGCAAGGCTACAGCTGTAGTTGCAACATTATTTATAATTTGTAGCTTAGCTTTAACAATAATATCTAGAGGCGAATTAACACCAACATCTTCTGTATTAGATATCATTGAGGAAAAATCTGATGATACTCCATCAATTCCTGAAAATAATAATTAATTCTTTCCATTTCATTAAATAATCGCTATAAGATAATTCCATGGCGCGATTTATATTTGTCACCGGCGGCGTGGTATCATCTTTGGGAAAAGGTCTTTCCTCCGCTTCTTTAGCATATCTACTCCAATCACGTGGTTTTAAAGTACGTTTAAGAAAATTAGACCCTTATTTAAATGTAGACCCAGGAACAATGAGTCCTTTTCAGCATGGTGAAGTTTTTGTAACTAATGATGGTGCTGAAACAGATTTAGACCTAGGTCATTATGAAAGATTTTCAGGTATATCTGCAAAAAAATCAGATAACATAACAACTGGAAAAATTTATAGTGATGTTTTGAGAAAAGAGCGTGAGGGAGGATACCTTGGAAAAACTGTTCAGGTTATTCCTCATATAACAGATCGTATTAAAGATTTTATAAAAAATGACACATCTAAGGAAGACTTTGTAATTTGTGAAATAGGGGGAATAGTTGGTGATATTGAAAGCCTTCCATTTATTGAGGCCATCAGACAATTTGCAAATGATGTTGGAAAAAAAAATGCTTTATTTGTTCATTTAACTTTAGTTCCATATCTTAAAGCATCAGATGAAATTAAAACAAAACCTACTCAACATTCTGTAAAAGAACTAAGAAGTCTTGGCATACAGCCAGATATTATTATTTGTAGATCTGAAAGGTCAATTCCATTGGAACATAGAAAAAAAATATCATTATTTTGCAATGTGGATATTAAAAATGTAATTCAAACTGTTGATGTTAAAACTATTTATGAAGCTCCAATTAGTTTTAATAGAGAGAATTTGGATAAACAAGTACTTGAATATTTCAAAATTAAATCTAGAAAAAAGGTTAATCTAAACCCTTGGAAAAAAATTACAAAAACTGTTCTTCATACTAAAAAATCAATCAATATTGCGATAATTGGTAAATATGTTGACCTTAAAGACGCTTATAAATCTTTGGATGAAGCTTTAACACATGGTGGAATTAACAATAATTTAAAAGTTGATTTAGTTAGAATAGATTCTGAAAATTTAAAAATTTCTGAAATTAAAAATAAATTAAAAGGTGTTTCTGGAATTTTGATACCAGGTGGTTTTGGTAAAAGAGGAACAGAGGGAAAAATTGAAGCAATTAAATATGCGAGGGAAAAAAAAATTCCTTTTTTTGGAATCTGTTTTGGTATGCAAATGGCAATTATAGAATTTGCTAGAAATAAGCTAAATATTAAAAAAGCTACTTCAAGTGAATTTGGTACTGGAGGCATTCCAATTATTGGTTTAATAAATGAATGGAACAGAGATGGCAAACTAATCAAAGGAACTGATAAAAATCTAGGTGGTACTATGAGACTTGGTCTTTATGAAGCTAAACTAAAAGAAAATTCATTAATTAAAAAAATCTATAAATCAAAATTAATTCAAGAAAGGCACAGACACAGATATGAAGTTAATATTAGCTATAAAGATAAATTTGAAAAAAAAGGCCTAATTTTTTCTGGATTATCTCCTGACAACAAATTACCAGAGATTATTGAGCTTAAAAACCATCCTTGGTTTATTGCTGTCCAATTTCACCCTGAATTTAAATCTAGACCTTTAGCGCCACATCCTTTATTCTCATCATTTATCAAGGCTGCCAAAAATCATAAATGAAAAATATAAAAGTTAATTGTGGAAATATAGAAATTTCAAATAATAATAAGATTTGTATTATTGCTGGTCCATGCCAACTTGAAACTGAACAACATGCTATGGATATGGCAGGTAAAATTAAAGATATTACATCTAAGTTTAATATGGGTTTTATTTATAAAACATCTTTTGATAAAGCTAATAGAACCAGCTTAAAAGGACAAAGAGGTGCTGGTCTTGAACAATCTTTACCTATTTTTGATAAAATTAAAAAAGAGCTAGATGTTCCAATATTGACTGACATACACAACGCTGAGCAATGTTCTGTTGTAGCCCCTCACACTGATGTATTACAAATTCCAGCATTTTTATGCAGACAGACAGATTTATTAATTGCTGCTGCTAAAACAGGAAAAATTATAAATGTTAAAAAAGGTCAATTCCTAGCACCTTGGGATATGATTAATGTCACTAAAAAAATTGCAGACTCTGGTAATAGTAATATTTTAGTAACTGAAAGAGGAGCAAGTTTTGGATACAATACCCTAGTCTCTGATATGAGATCATTACCTATAATGGCAAAAAATGGTTATCCAGTTATTTTTGATGCAACACATTCCGTACAACAACCTGGTGGTTTAGGAGAGGTTAGTGGTGGCCAAAGAGAATTTGTAGAATATTTAGCTCGAGCAGCAGTTGCTGTAGGTGTTGCGGGTGTCTTTATTGAAACACATCAAGATCCAGATAATGCTCCATCCGATGGACCAAATATGGTTCCTTTGGACAAATTAGAAAAATTATTATCTCAATTATTTGAAATAGATAATCTAATTAAGAAATAAATGAGTAAAATTTTAAAGATAAGAGCTCGTCAAGTTTTTGATAGTAGAGGCAACCCTACTATTGAAGCTGAAGTTTATTCAAAAAATTTAAGTGCATCTGCCATATGTCCTTCAGGAGCTTCAACTGGCACTTATGAAGCATTTGAAAAACGAGATAATAAAAATAAAAAATATTTAGGCAAAAGTGTTTTGAATGCAGTAAATCTAGTTAATACTGAAATCTCTAAAAAACTAAGAGGCAAAAATGTGAATGATCAGACACGTATAGATACAATCTTAATTAATCTCGATGGTACCAGGCAAAAAACAAATTTGGGTGCTAATGCTATTTTAGCTGTATCTATGGCAGCTAAGAAACTTTCTGCAAAGATTAAGAAGGTCCCTTTATATAAAACATTTTTAGTAAAAAATAATTTTAAATTACCATACCCTTTAATGAATATTATTAATGGTGGTGCTCATGCTAACAATGGATTGAGAATTCAAGAATTCATGATTAGACCTGATAAGGCTAAAAATTTTACAGAAGCTATGAGAATTTGTTTTGTGGTAATTAGTAATTTAAGAAAACTTATTAAAACAAAAAATCTCTCTACCTCTGTTGGTGATGAAGGTGGTTTTGCACCAATGATTAACAGTAATGAAAAAGCGTTAGATTTGATCGTATCTGCAATTAGAAAATCAGGGTTTAAAAATGGTATAGATGTTTCAATTTGTTTAGATGTAGCAGCAAACGAGCTACAAAAGAATAAGAAGTACTCAATACATTCAAATAGATTAATTTCTGTAGAACAAACAATTAAAAAATACCAAAAAATTATTAACAAATATAAGATCAAGTCTTTAGAGGACCCATTTGGTGAAAATGATTGGAGTTCATGGAGTAATTTGATGAAAGCCACTAAAGATGTTCAAATAGTTGGAGATGATCTTTATGTTACAAATTTAGAAAGACTAAAAAAAGGTTTTTTAAATAATTCATCAAACTCAATTCTTATTAAATTAAATCAAATTGGCACAGTTTCAGAAACACTAGAGGTTATAAAGTTTGCTCAAATTATTGGTTATAAAACTATAATTTCTCACAGATCTGGAGATAGTGAGGATACGTTTATTGCTGATCTTGCAGTCGGTACTAATTCAAATCAAATTAAAACAGGTTCTTTAGCTAGATCTGAAAGGGTTGCGAAATATAATCAATTGTTACGTATAGAAGAAGAGCTTGGAAAAAAGGCTATAATGAATAAAATTCATTAATGTTAGGTAAATTAAAAAAAAATTACTTTTTATTAATTTCTACTTTTTTAATTATATATTTTTTTTTTAATCTTCTTGATGGTGAAAGAGGTCTTTTTTCTTATTTTAAAAAAAAAGAAACCTTAATAAATTTTATGAATGAAGAGAAAGACCTTAGAAATAAGATTAAAAATTTAGAATTTAAGAATTCTTTATTAAGTAATAATCTTGATTTAGATTATGTTGAAACTCTATTAAGAGAAAAGTTTTTGTTTGGCAAAGATGGCGAGACCCTTTATATAATTAAAAAGAATGAAAATTAGACACCCAGAAAAAATTAACAAACCCTTAAATCCAATTAAAAAAAAACCTGATTGGATCAGATCTAAACTTGTTAATAGTAAAGAATTTTTTTTAACTAAAACAATTGTAAATAATAATAATTTGGTAACAGTTTGTCAGGAAGCTAATTGTCCAAATATTACAGAATGTTGGAGCAAGAGACATGCAACATTTATGATTATGGGAGATACATGTACAAGAGCATGTGCTTTTTGTGATGTTAAAACAGGAAAACCTGGAAAGCTTGATCCGTTAGAACCTGTTAAAATTTCAGAGGCAGTACTTAAATTGAATCTTAAGCATGTAGTAATTACCTCTGTTGATAGAGATGATTTAGAAGATGGAGGATCTAATCATTTTTATGACGTAATTGACCAAACAAGAAAAAAAAATCCAAATACATCAATTGAAGTTTTAACGCCTGATTTCTTAAGAAAAGGAGATTCTTACAAAAAAGTTTTGGAAGCAAATCCGGATGTTTTTAATCATAATATTGAAACAGTTCCGAGACTTTATTTAAAAGTAAGACCAGGCTCTAGATATTTTTCATCTTTAGAACTTTTAAAAAATGCTAAAATAGTTAATAAAAATGTTTTCACCAAATCAGGTTTGATGGTTGGATTAGGTGAAAATAAAGAAGAGATTATTCAAGTGATGGATGACCTTAAAGCTGCAGAAGTAGATTTTTTAACTATTGGTCAGTACTTACAACCTTCTGTAAGACATCATCCATTAGATCGATATTATCATCCAGATGAATTTAAAGAACTAGAATCATTAGCAAAATCTAAAGGATTTCTATTAGTTTCCTCTACACCTTTGACTAGATCTTCATACCATGCTGATGAAGATTTTGCGCAATTACAAAAAAATAGAATAAAACAAATTAATGCCTAAAGCATCAGTTAAAAGATTAATTGAATGTAAGAAAAATCAATTAATAGACTTAGTTTTAGATATAGAAAAATATCCAGAGTTTGTTCCATTTTGTCTTGATGCTCATGTTTATGAAAAAAAAGAAAAAAATGATTTGATATTAATTGTTGCAGATCTAACTATAGGAAGAGGACCAATTAAAGATACCTACAAAAGTGATGTTAAGTTTAATAAAAAAGATGACTCAATAATAGTTACTAACATTGGTGGGCCATTAAAACACCTTAAAAATACTTGGTATTTTAATGAATATGAAAATAGAACAGAAATTTCTTTTGATATAGATTTTGAAATTGAAAATAAGTTTTTAAATTTAGTAATGTCGAAATCTTTTCAATTTGGTTTAGACAAAATAGCTGATGCTTTTCAAAAAAGAGCTAAGGACTTATTTAATTAATTAAATTAACTTCAAAATTTCTTTTAACACATCTTTTGCTGTTAATCCCTGAATAGTAATACGGTTTTTAGATTTAAATTTTTTTTCTTTAATATAAATTTTATCACCTTTTTTAATTCCAATATAAACTAAACCAATTGGCTTTAATTTAGTACCACCATTAGGTCCAGCAATACCAGTGATTGATACCGATATATTTGCCTTACTAATTTTGCTTAAATTTTTAACCATTATTAAACAGCATTCTTTGCTCACCGCTCCATATTTAATGATGATTTTTTTAGGTATTTTCAAAAAATCTATTTTTGCTTCATTGGAATATGTAACTAAACCTAAATTAAAAATTTTAGATGAACCACTTATTGATGTTATCAAGCTTGATAAAAGCCCCCCAGTACAGGATTCAACAAATGAAACTTTAAGTTTTTTTTTAATTAATTTTTGAACAACCTTATTAGCTAAAATTTTCATTATAAAACATAACTTTTAATAATCATAAAACACACAACAGTTAGGACTACAAAAAATCCGGCACAAATATCATCCATAATTACACCAAAGCTATTTTTAAAATTTTTATCGAAAAAGCTCACTGGAAATGGTTTCATAATATCAAAATACCTAAAAAGAATAAAAAATAAAAAATAATAAACAATAACTTCACCTCCATCTTCTGATGATCGATGAGATATTTCAAAAAGATATATGGGTATTGATTGACCTAATAACTCATCAATTATAATTTCACCAGGATCTTTATTCTCACTAGTTTCTATATAGCTTGAGATTGCATAAAATGAGTAGATAAATATTATCATTAAACCTATTAAAATTATATTGGGTGAAATATTTAAAGTGTGAAATAGAAAATAAAGAGTAATCGTAGTTATTAAAGACCCTAATGTTCCAGGTATAAATTTAATTTTACCAAGACCAAACATTGTAACAAATAATGAGTTGAAATTTTTAATCATTTTTAATTACCGAGGCAATCACCTCACAAGCTATAGCTTTTTCTTTTCCAATAACACCTAATTTTTCAGTTGTTTTACCTTTAATATTTATTTGTGATAGTGAAATTTTACATATTTTTGCAATACAATTTTTAATTTTTTTTTTATATTTTTGAATTTTCGGCTTTTGAGTAATTATGTTAATATCAAGGTTATTAATTAAATAGCCATTATTTTCAGTTTGTTTAATTATTTTATTTAAAAGAATTGTAGATCTAATATTTCTAAATTTCTTAATTTTATCAGAAAATTTTTCACCTATATCACCCATGTTGCAAGCTCCAAGTATAGCATCGGTAACAGCGTGCAAAACAGGATCCCCGTCTGAATGGCCTAATGTCCCAAGAGTCGAACGTATTTCAATTCCACCTAAGTAAAGTTTTTTATTAGGTACCAATCTATGAACGTCAAAGCCTAATCCATATTTAATTGAGTTTTTAACTTTAATATCTGAATTTTTTGTAATTTTATTATTATTAATTTCACCATTAATAATTTTTATTTTCTTACCGGCTTTTACAAACAAATTCGCATCATCAGTAACATCGGCACTTTTATCATTTTGAAGAGCATATAATTTCTTGTAATTAAAAGCTTGAGGAGTCTGAATTAAGTAAATATTTTCTCTTTTTAAATTTGTAACTTTTTTTGATGATTTATGTTTAATTGAATCTGCACTTTGTATAGCGGGTATTACACAGTCACTTATTTTAAGTCCATTTTTTAATTTATCTAAAAGTTTTATAGAAAAATTAGGTCTAGCTGCATCATGTATCATTACATTTTTAATATTGTTATTCTTAATGGTCTCCAGACCTTTAAATGATGATTCAGCTCTTGTTTTTCCACCAATAATAATTTTTATTTTTTTGATTTTTAGTTTTTTAATATGTGTTTTATGTTTCTTATTAACAACCAGTATAATCTTACTAAATTTTCCGTATTTTTTAGCTTTATCTATTGAATGTAACAATAAAGGTTTGCCTTTATATAGGTGGTAAGGTTTTGGGATTTTTGAATTAAATCTTTTACTTTCTCCTCCAGCAAGTATTATAAAACAGTTATTCATGATAAAAAAATTTATTAACCTATTTATCTCATAATGATTGATTTTATCAAAAAAAATACATTTATTGGATTGATATTTTTAATCACTCTTATCCTAGGTTTTTTAACTTTTTTAACCTTTATAGACAAAAGTTTCCTCAAGTTAACAGATCAAAATCTTCAGTTTCTACTGACAGGAAATATAGCTCTGTTATTAGTTCTTTTTTACACAATTTTTAAAGAAGTAAGTTCCTCTTTAAAAATTGATGTAGATGTTAGTGGATCAAAGGCAAACAGGAAATATATAACTTTTTTTGCACTATTTACACTTATTCCCTCAATATTAATTTCCTTATTTTCATTATTTCTCTTGTCATTTGCACTTGATAAATATTTAGATAAAAAAATAACAACAGCTGTTAATAATTCATATGAAATTGCTAAAAGTTATACAGAAGAAGTAAGAACAAAAACTCAATCTGAAATTATTTTAATTGCTTATGATTTGAATAAGAGTGTTAATTTTTTAGATAGGAATATTAATCAATTCAAAAGCTTTCTTAAAACTCAAAAATTAATAAGAGATATTGATGAAGTTCATATCATTGAAGCTGATGGTAGTCTTTATTTAACTACGTTAGAAGATATTTCACAATATAGGCCACCATTAACAGAAGCCCTTGAAATGGTTTTAAATGATAAAAGACCACTTAAAATTATTAATGCCTATAAAAATCAATCAGCATCTATTATAAAATTAGAAAGTTTTGATGATAAGTATCTATATATAGTAAAATATTTAGATTTGAAAATTTCTCAATATTTATTAGAGTCCCAAGAAGCACTTAATTTTTATTATACAGTTTTAAATAAACAAACAGGAATAAAAATTTCTTTTGTCTTTATTTATCTTGTTATAGTTTCTCTACTTTTATTCTTATCTATATCTATAGCCATAAGATTTTCATCAAGATTTTTTAGGTCAATTAATAATTTAATCATTGCATCATCAAGTATAGGTAAGGGAGAATTAAATATTAAGGTACCAGAACTTAAAGCAGATAAAGATATAGAGGTTCTAAATAAAAACTTTAATCTAATGATTGATCAATTAAAATTCCAACAAGAAAAACTAATTGTTAATGAAAGACATGAAGCGTGGGAAAGTCTTGCAAGAAAACTAGCACATGAAATTAAAAACCCACTCACACCAATTCAACTCACCATAGACAAACTAAAAAATAAGTATTCAAAAAAAATAGAAAATGATGAAAAAGAAGATTTTGAGAAAAATTTAAAAATAATAGGAAAACAAATTAAACAAATTGAGGGTTTGGTTAATGAGTTTTCTGATTTTGCTAGAATGCCAAAACCTATTCTTAAGGATAATAATTTAATCCCATTAATTAAAGATAATGTTGATTTGATAAACGAATTAGATACTAATATTTCTATTAACTTTAAATCAAATAAAACAAAAATATTTTTAAATTCAGATAGCGAACAATTAAGTAGAGTTTTTTTTAATTTAATGAAAAATTCTGTTGAAAGTATTCAAGACAAAAAGTCAAATAATGTCAATTTTAAAGGCAAAATTGATATTATTTTAGATGAAAGAGATTTAGATATACAATTTAAAATTTTGGATAATGGTGTGGGTTTTGGAGTATTTACTGATAATATAAAAGATATTTTAAACCCATATTTCACAACTAAAAAAAAAGGTACAGGTCTGGGTTTAGCTATAGTTAATAAAACAATAAATGACCACAATGGTTCAATAGATTTTACTCCTAAAGATGATGGTGCAATGATACAAATTACTTTTATAAAATAATGAGTAAAGAAATATTAATTATTGATGATAATGTAGATATACGAAACATCATAAATGATTTAATTGTTGAGGCTGGTTATAAAACAAGATTAGCTGCCAACTATAACCAAGCATTGAATGAAATTGATAAAAAACTTCCAGATGTTGCTATTATTGATGTCAAATTAGATAAAGGTGATAATGATGGTTTGGAACTTTTATCTCATATAAAAATTAAAGATAAGAATATTCCTGTAATTATTATTACAGGTCACGCAAATGTTGAAATGGCGATTAAGGCCTTAAAGGCTGGAGCTTTTGAATTTATTGAAAAACCATTTAACCAAGAAAGGTTAATTAATTTTATAAATAGAGCTATCGAAAATATTAATTTAAAAAATAAAAATAAAGAATTTGAAAACAAACTTTTTTACTCATATGAACTAATAGGAAATAGTGACAATATTAGAAATATAAGAGACCAGGTAAATAAAATTTCAATCTCAGAAAGTAGAATTTTTATAAATGGTCCCACTGGTTCTGGCAAAGAATTAATCGCAAGAAAAATACATAAAGAATCTAAAAGACAAAATGGACCTTTCATAGTTTTAAATGGGGCATTACTAGATATAGAAAAATATGAGTTAGAACTTTTTGGCGAAGAAAAAGATAATGGATCAATTTCATACGGCGCATTAGAAAAAGCTTCTGGTGGTATACTTTTAATTGATGAAGTTTCAGAAATTCCTCTTGATACTCAATCTAAGATTTTAAGAGTTCTAATAGATCAAAAGTTTAAAAGAATAAATGGCATTCATGATATTAATGTAGATGTTCGAATTATTTGTTCATCTAGTAAGGATATTAAAAAAGAAATTGATAATGGAAATTTTAGAGAAGATCTTTACCATAGACTTAATGTATTTGAGATTAATATTGACTCTCTCAAAAATAGAACTTCTGACATATCATTATTAGTTAAGTATTTTTCAGAAAAGGTTTCAACAAATTATAATTTAAAAAAATTTGATATAGATACAAATAATAATTATTTACTTAATTATGATTGGCCAGGTAATGTTAGAGAATTAAGAAATTTAATTGAAAGAATTGCAATTCTTACACCTGATAGCTCAGATAAAATTTCAAATATAATTAAAGAATCTTTAAAAACACCAGATATTAAGAATATTCAACCAGAAAACTCTTTATCTATACCATTAAAAGAAGCTAGAGAAAATTTTGAAAAAGAGTATTTAACTACTCAATTGAAAAAATTTAATGGCAATATATCTAAAACTGCCGATTTTATTGGAATGGAAAGATCCGCCTTACACAGAAAATTAAAAGGCTTAGGAATTAAGGAACTGAATTAAATGAATATAATTATTTGTGGAGCAGGTAGAGTTGGTTTTACTATAGCTAAAATTTTAAGTGAGCAGGGTCATTCGATAACGATCATTGATCAATCTAGTGAAGATATTCAAAAAATTGATGAAACATTAGATGTAAAATCTATTGTGGGTAAAGCCACTTATCCATCAATCTTAGAAAAAGCAAATGCATTAGATGCAGACATGATCATTGCCGTAACACGTAATGACGAAATAAATATGCTTATATGCCAAATTGCATTTTCAATTTTTAATGTTCAAAAAAAAATTGCTAGAATAAGGTCACAAGATTATTTAAATCCAAAATTTACAAAAGTATATAATAAAGAAAATTTGCCAATAGATGTCATTATTTCACCAGAAATTGAAATTGCTAAATCTTTACAAAGAAAATTAGAAGCACCTGGAGCATTAGACAATGTTCCTTTTGCTGATAATAAAATCCGATTACTTGAAATTCTAATCAATGAAAATTGTTCTCTAAAAGATATCAAACTTAACGAAATTACAAAAAAATTTCCTAAATTAAATGCTAATATTATGGGTGTTATTAGAGAAGATAAATTTGTAGTTCTTAAAAAAACAGACATTATGCTCTTGAATGACAAGGCTTATGTTGTAATTAATGCTGCACAAATGAAAGATACCTTAAATGCTTTTGGTCATAATGAGAAAATTTCTAATAAAATTTTAATAATCGGTGGTGGAAATATTGGTTTTAATTTAGCTAAAAATTTAGAAGAAAGTTTTGATTCAGCAAGAGTAAAAATTATTGAAAAAGATAAAGCAAGAGCAGAACTTATTGCAAGTCAACTTAATAACACAATTGTAATTAATGGAAATGCATTAGATGAAGAAGTTTTGATTGAGGCAAATATTAATGAAGTGCAAACAGTACTTGCCCTTACGAATGATGATGAAGACAACTTAATGGTAAGTGTTTTAGTAGAAAAATTTGCTAAAGATATCAAAGAACTAACCGATAAGAGAACAATGGCATTGATTAATAAACCTAACTATTCTTTACTTCAGTCCTCATTAAAGATTGATGATTTCATTGACCCTAGGATGAATACTGTATCTAGCATATTGAAACATATTCATAAAGGAACCATTGAAAATGCATATAGTATTTCAAATGGAGAATACGAAATTATCGAAGCTGAAATAATTGGGACTTCAGAGCTGATTAATAAAGAATTAAAAAATTCAAATCTACCAGATGAAATACGAGTTGGGGCAATTTTAAGGGGAGAAGAGGTAATTATTCCAAGGTCTAATTTTGTATTTAAAAAAGAAGATACTGTTGTTTTATTAGCAAAAAAAGATTTTTTACATATAGTTGAGAATATGTTTCGTATAAGTTCAATCTAATTAAATGAATTATATTAAACTCATTTATTTGAGTGTTTTTTTTGGGATAATTTCAATTCTTTCATTTTTTAATATTGTTTATTCCTATTATTTAAATTTGTATCTTAATTTAAATACATACATCTATACTTTTGTAATATCTATCATTTTAACATTAGTTTTTTACATATCTAAAGGTAATGATGAAAAGAAAACTACAATATATGAAAAGATACTTACAATATTACTTGGCTATTTTTTGTTACCATTAATAATTAGTATACCATTTTATTTTAGTATTTATAATTTAACTTTTGTTAACTCTTACTTTGAAGCAATTTCTGGTTTTACATCAACAGGTTTTACAATTTTTGATAATATTAATCACATTGATCAAAGTTTAATACTATGGAGGTCAACATCACAATGGATTGGAGGTCTTTATTTTTTATTTTCAATTATTCTTTTAATTGATATTTTTGATTACAGTTTTAAAAAATCTTTAACTAATTTTATATCTTTTAATAAAGCAGAAACTTTAAAACAATCCTTTAAAATTTTTCTCTTATATTCTTTAATAACTTTGGGAATTTTTATTATTCTTAATATATTTGACGTTAGAATGTTTAATTCTCTAAATCTTGCTATGACTATTATTTCTTCTGGTGGTTTTTTGCCGTCAAATAACTTATCTAATATTTTAATAAGTAATTCTCAAGTTATAATTGTATCTTTATTGATGTTAACATCCTTCTTTAGTATTTTTTTATTATACAATTTAATCTTTACAAAAAATCATAATTTAAATTTTTTTAATGAAGATATTCATTTATTGTTTTATTTTTTAGCTCTATTAATTTTATTTTTTATTTTTTTTAATTTTGATAATAATTTTAGTGAAATATTTTTATCTCTAACAAGCAGTGTATCTAATATAGGTTTTTCTTTAAATAATAACTCATCAAATTTATCATTTATTTTTTTAATAATAGTTATTATTGGTGGATCATTTTTTTCTACCAGCTCAGGTATCAGATTTTTAAAAGTTTACTCTTTATTCAAATATTCAATCAATGAAATATTATCTTACAGTAGACCAAAAAATATCTATATAAATAAGCATCTATTTTCTAAAGAGTTTTTTCAACTAAGTGAAATTTATAAATATTTCTTAACAGTGATAATTTTTATTATCTCTTTGTTGATATTAACTTTTTTATTAACTTTAAGTGGCATTGACTTCGAGAACTCTTTTAAATTATCAATTTTAACTTTAATGAATACAGTTAATTCATCAATTTATGGGCTTGCAGATTTCAGTTTCTATGATTTGCAATTTTTTACTAAATATTATCTGATTTTCTTCATGATTATAGGTCGTATAGAGCTTTTAACTTTATTGATTATTTGTAAAAAATTTCTTTTTAAAAACTAAATTAATACTATAAATAAACTTGTTATTATTTTTTGCGCTCTTAGCTCAGCTGGATAGAGCATCGGTTTTCTAAACCGAGGGTCGGTGGTTCGAGTCCACCAGAGCGCACCATTACTAGATATAACCACTATTTTTTTCAACCATACTACATATAGTTAGAATAGTTCTAATTTATTTAATTTTACTTTGATCAATTTGATAAAATGATAAACACTCTGTTTAATTCAATTCATTTGAATTATTTGTTAACAAATAAATAAATAAAAAACAGAGGAATAAAATATGTTTAAATACGTAAAACAATTAACTTCTCTAGTTGCTATGGTTGCAGTTCTGTTTGCTTTTACAACAGAAACAATGGCTGCTAAGAAGTCTAAAACTCTTAAAAACACTCAGAAAAAAGGTTTTGTAAGATGTGGTGTATCTCAAGGTCTACCAGGATTTTCAAATGCTGACGCTGCTGGAAATTGGACTGGTGTTGACGTTGATGTATGTAGAGCAGTTGCTGCTGCAGTATTAGGTGATGCGAACAAAG
>Ga0209632_10001815_pt1 | contig 21171 bp, 29 predicted proteins | sample COG_10_FD_184754 | JGI IMG/M metagenome (GOLD analysis project Ga0209632, IMG submission 184754) | Pelagic Microbial community sample from North Sea - COGITO 998_met_10 (SPAdes) (version 2) | ecosystem: Environmental > Aquatic > Marine > Neritic zone/Coastal water | place: Helgoland, sampling... | reverse complement strand
CTGGTTCTTGAGTTTGCGATGGTTCTTGTACTGGTTCTTGTACTGGTTCTTGTGTGACTGCTTGTACTTGAGTTTGCGCTGGTTCTTGTACTGGTTCTTGTGTGACTGCTTGTACTTGAGTTTGCGCTGGCACGACTGCTTGCTCTGGTACGACTGCTTGCTCTGGTACGACTGCTTGCTCTGGTACGACTGCTTGCGCTGGTACGACTGCTTGCGCTGGTAAGACTGCTTGCGCTGGTACGACTACTTGCTCTGGTACGACTGCTTGCGCTGGTACGACTGCTTGCACTGGTTCTGATTCTTCAGATTCAGATTCAGATTCTGATTCTTCAGATTCTGATTCTGAATCAGGTTGTGGCACGGTTGTAAATGCGATTGTAAATGTGGTAGGAAAATCTTTCCATTTAAAATTCGTCCCGGCAGTAACTTTTTTCATCCAATATGATTGTTTTTTTACATTTTTTTTACATTCATATAACAATGGCAGTCTGTGTCCGCTATTACCTGTTATCATGAGATTTCGGAAACTTTCACATAGAATATTGAATTTTTTATTTGTTGAATCTACAAATAACAGGATCTCCTTTTGGCGCACTCTGGTTATATAAGTAATTGAATCGAAAATGAAGGCTTTTGCGGTCATTCCTCCAGACTCCGACGTACATAGGTTTTCTAATAATATACAATCCTTTTCTTCTTTGAAAGAACAGAAGGCTAATATATTGGTAGAATTTTCAGGCATGCATAATGAAATAAAACTTATCTGGTTTCCTTTCGCCAATCTGCTTATCAAACCGTCCTCATTAAAATGAGGCTCGACAAATCTATCTAATATCTTTAATTCATCTGGAGTAATTTCGACTAATCCTAGAAAACTAGTCACTAGTCCTCTTGTATTTGTTACCATCCCTCTCGATGGATCGTTTGGCATCATACATGGCAATGACATGGTGACTCTTTATATGGAAAGCAATCAATCTGTCTATTATACCGGAATGATTTGTTGCAGGAAAAAACGTGATGTGTATGTATACCTTTTTATATCCAGATTGTAAGAGGCAAATTCTCTCTCTTTGGCTCTTTCTAAAAACTACTGGGAAAACATGATAAACACAATGATATTAGTGTATTATATACTTCATGTTTGTATATATGCTCGAATGTACAGACGGATCAACTTATATTGGTGCAACCGTTGACTTGAATCGCAGATTACGACAACATAACGGGGAAATCAAAGGAGGAGCGAAACGCACCACATCCAAAGTATCCAGTCACAAAACATGGAATCGAGTATGCTATGTGTCTCAATTCCCTGATTGGTCTGCTACCTTGCAATTCGAATGGAGATGGAAGCAATTGTCTCGGAAATATCCGACAAATATGAATCCAATGGAACGTCGTATGCGTGCATTACATGAACTATTGTCTCTGGTTCAATCGACTTCAAAAGCGATTCCTTTCGCAGAATGGACATGTAAACCAATCGTACATATTGAAATGCATATGGAAACCGCATCGATTTACCTAGATCCTGACACATATGATATCATTGCTTAATTGGTCTGCAAAATTGACATTTTTTTATACCCCTTTTCACACACATATATACTCTATAAAACAAAAACAAAAAACGATATGTCATCTCTCATCCCTTTAAGCAGTTTTTTCACCGACGATGAACTCTTGTTTCTACAAGAAGAACCATTCAGTACCTGGAAGCGCGAGTACATCGCTGCTGTTAAAGCGCAGAATGTAACGAGTGTTTCAGATTCTAATCCATTAGCAGATTTTGTTTTTATTCCTGATTCTGATTCTGATTCTGATTCTGATTCTGATTCTGATTCTGATTCTGATTCTGATCCTGTTCCTAGAAAAAGACCAAGAAAGGAAATTACAGCAGAGTACAATCGATCGGAAAAGGCAAAAGAAACAGGTGAATACATCCCAGAGTTTGTGGTTCGAACGGACGCGATAAAGAAACCAAACGGAATATTGCAAAAGAAAGGGCTTCGCGTAAGAATTAGGTGGGCAGGATATTCTACTGATTATGATACATGGGAATCTTACAACACAATGAAACATAATACTATATTTCATCAATATTGTCGTAGAAATGGTTTAGAATATCTGATTCCTGAGTATTAATTGACATGAAGAATATGAGATAATGCTGTTCGTAATTGTTGTTATTAAATGTCTTAAAATACTGAGTTCATGTGACAATAATATTTATGTAATATATACTTTAGTGATATGCCGAGGGGTAAAGTTACTGTCAAATATGACAAGACCACAAAATTATATTACTCGATTGCTAATCCACGGAAAACCTTCAAGAAAAAGTATGGTAATAAAAGAGAAGTATGGAAAGGCGATGCATATAGAACAAAACATGGATTGATGAAGGATGATCTGAAACTAAATCGCTCGCGCTCAATTGTCTCAAAAGCGCTATCCAACGTGATCAAAGAAAGGTCAAATGTAAATGCAAATCGATCAGTCGCAAATAATGAGGAGCATAACGAGGAGATAGCTTCTACTGTAGGACAGGACACAGAAAATTCTTCCATTTCATCTGTCAATCAACCTACAAGAAAAAGGTTTATATTCAAACTGAACGGGGAAGTCCTTAAAGAATGTTTACTAGAAGAGCATGTCTGCAGAAAAGACGGATGTCATGGAAAGACAAATTACCCCATAGAATACTGCAAGCGCCATTTAATGACTGAAATGGGATTGTGTGTAAAACCAAGCACCTTAAAAGGGGATATTGGTAATGGATTGTTTGCTTGTAACGGCAAAGAAGTAAAAGACCACTGGAAACTTAACGAAGTTGTGTTTCGGAAAAATCAAATGATTTGTGAATACAATGGAAAGTTGATTGATAAAAATGAAATGGATGATATACATAAAGATTACGGTCCATATGTGCTTGAGTTGAACAATGGTACAAATATCGATACAGCATGTATGCGAGGTGTAGGTTCGTTTATCAATCACAAGTCACGTTCTGCAGCAAATGCAAGATTTACAGAAAATAAAATTTATGCAGAAAAAGATATAAGGAATGGAAGTGAATTGTTTGTGTCCTATGGATATGGACCTATGCAGGCCTATCGGAAAAAGGGATTTACAATCGAGACAGTTGATGTCGATGATTACAGTGTAGTGTAGTGTAGTGTAGTTTATAGTTTGTTTTTGTTTTTGTTAAAAATCGTTTATTTTGTTTATTGGATTCAAAAAAATGTATAAAGTATATGATATGGATCATCGTATTCTAATCTCTTTCCCCCTTATATAACATTGATATATCATGAAATGTATACGTACATTCGTAAATGGTACGTGATGCTGATACGGATAAAAAATTGATCTTTTTTTATTTTCGGTACAATCAAACATAAAATACACCTAGTTATTGAGGTACAAACATGTCACAAGTTACCAATAAAGTCAGAAAAGCTCCTGCCAAAAAGCGGGAGACCGCTCAGGAACGATGCCTACGAGAAATAGAAGGATCAACCTATTGGAGTTATTATGACGAAAACGGTCCTTCAAATTCTCACTTAAAAGATTGTTGTATACAGTATACAGATTGGGCGTTTTCAAAATTCAAAGCGAATGGTCATCAAGGTCTATTTCCTACCCCTATGGAATGGCTCGATGACGAAAACGCGTTTCAGAAGTTCAAGAATTCTACAGTTCTCGATATCAAAACCGGGAAAGAATTTGTCCAACGTATATTTAACAAAGAAATCGAGGAAAAAGGGAAAGCCCGTTTGTTGGAAATATATCAAAACGACTACAATAATTACATGATTGAAAATGTTCAAGAAACATTTCACCAACATTGGACTACTTTATGGATAGGTCATACTATTGGCGCACAGATATTACGTGCATTTAAAACAAACAAAGAACGTTTATTAGCCGACTGAGTAACGATTTTGTAGTATATTTCATCACGTTAAAAAAGTTAAGAAAACAAGAAAACAAGAAAACAACAAAAAACATGTATATGTACACATGTTTTTTATGGGTTTTGGTTATGGGGTTTTCAAGACCAGTATGTATCTCCAATATGTTTACACCAGTCTGGTACATTCAATACTTGAATATGGTTTCCACACATACGTCCATCTCCAAAGAACAAAGTATGAAATGACTTGAGATGATTATGTTCTCGGTTGCCTATACATCCATCATAAATCATTTGTTTTTCATCGTACAATGCCAAATTGGATTCAGATGGGATCAATTTCCACCGCAAATAGTGTTCGTACGGAGTTACAAATATATATACTTCGTTTCTTATGTTGTGTATCTTTCTGTATGTTTTGGAAACCAACATGTTTCCGTTTGTAATATAGAATATACCGGTGTTTGGATTCCAAAACGCGTCCGTTTGAATCAAATGCTCGAGTCGTTGGTACACCAACTCTCGTACGGCATGTATCACCGATTTTCGATGCCAAAAGTTGTCTCGGACTTCTTGTGTAAAGAGAGAGATTTTGAATTTGTATCGGTATGTATCGTCAAATTCGAATATCAATCGTTGAATATCCAATGGCAATCGCCGGAAGAACGCAAGCCAGTTATAAGGATGATTCATTGGTGTTATGTGTTATGATTGGTGTTTTGTGTTATGATTGGTGTGTTCTGAAAAATCATCAATTTTATGGTTTGTTGTTAAAATATAACCTTAATATATAAACAATGAAGGGTATCGCCAACATAACCAAGATGTTCAAAAAGCAATCGTTTTTCGTCAAGTGCATAATCGCGCTACTCATAGTAGGTTTAGTCGTTTTCATTGTACCCCGGCTTCAATTGCAACAAATCCCCTCATTCGAAGGGTTCAGTAGTATCACACCTGCAAAAGTCAATTACTACTACATGGATGGTTGTGGTCATTGTGAAAAGTTTAGTCCCGTCTGGGATGAGTTTACCAGTGCTTATAAAGGATCTATACAATTCCAGAAATTCAATATGAAAGACGCGGAAGAAGACGTGAAAAAGTACGAAGTCAATGGATTCCCTACAGTAGTTGTGATTGACGAGAACGGGAAATTCGAACAATATGAAGGAGAACGAACGATAGACGGATTACAATCACACTTTGGTTACACCGACTAAAAAGAAAAATGAGACAAACCCCCATTAAAAATTAAAGTGATGTAAAATCAATAGTAGGAATTTCACCTACGATGGTCTAACTTTTTCCACTTCTTCTTTGTTATTGGAAGTGGTGATTCCTCTTTTAGTTTAGCGTTATCTTCTAATATTTCTTTTATTTTTTCTTCATTATCCATTACGATACTATATATAATAAAAAAATATTTATATCTTTTTATTATATTTTCAAATTAGTTTGTCTCATTTTTCTTTTTAGTCGGTGTAATTATCGATATTTTTGTTCTTTTCATTCTGTATATATATATTCTATCATGGACATTCCCATAGAATATGTAATCCTCGTGTGTATTGAACTCGTCCGACAAGCGATTCAATCGATTGATCTTGAAATGATCTGATTGTTGTCAGAGGGTGTTATGTTGTCTGAAATATGTTTGAAAGAATTGGCATTAGAATATTTCCGTATTTTCGGGTATTGTAGTTTATCTGAAACTCCTGAGATATATTTGAGACTGTACTCGAGCCATTTTTAAAAAGGTTTTAGGAGTATTTAATATGATCGTATTGTAGATGGCACCTAGAACTAAGAAAAAACGTTCACGTTCTCGTTCACGTTCTAGAGAGAAACCTGCTTTAAAAAAAGGAAAAAACGATATTTATGTGGGTTATAAAAATGGTTCAATCGAAGTAAATGGAAACAAAATCATGAAGGTCAATGAGTTTCGAGACTTGTTAACGGGGAAAATTGTAAAACCACTATACGAAGAAGAAATCGTTACCACACAACAGCAAATGTTAAATTATTTAGATAGCATTAAAGATGGTGCAAATAGTGTTACATTACGACAATTAGATATATACCCGAAAGTCAATGTATTACCTGAACTCGGATATAAAATCCCTCAATACCCAGCCGACTTACATGCATATGAAAACAACATCAAAAACGCAGTACGCTCGTTTATCTACCAAATTACATGGACCAAATTAAAGAAAAAATCGGAATTAGACGAGCCTATTTCTTTTGATAAAATATTTCGCGATTGCGGAATTGGACCGAATGTGTTTGTTGCACAAGGATTCAGTCTAGTCAATAATTTTGCACAATATATGGACCCTGCTACACGTGGTTCTCCTGACGAAGTATGGCCACCTACAGGTCAAACCATTGAATTTTCAAAAGAATTCATGGATTTGTTTGGATTGGTCGAATCTTCTATCAAAGCAACTACCAAAACGAAAACGAGTTTTGTATATGATATTGTGTCGAATGGGGCTGCATTTACATACAATGGAAGTGGACCAGATCCGAATCTAATGTACTTTTCCGGAAATACCAACAAGAATGAAATATTGAAGAAAAGCGGGAATGACGATAAAAAAAAAGCGTTGATTTCTTTGAAAGAATGGGGTGATAAAATGCAAGTCTTGTTTCTCATGGTATGGGCGTTTTTAAACAAAGGCAAAACATATTCCCTCATTACATGTGATAAAGTCGTATATACCTTGTGTTTATTGTTGAATATTGTTTGTGTTTTCACCGGAGAAATCAAAGAAAAAGTAAAAGGGGCGACAGTGAAAAAGTATTCGATTGAAGTGTTTCAACCAAGCAAAGATCCACTCAAAGATACGGAAAAACGGTTTGCAAAAATAAAAACCGAAATTATCAAAGAAAACGAAGCATTTCTCAAAATGATTACCTTGCTAGAAAAGAATCCAGAACAAGAAATTTTTGTAGATGGTGTGACTGAATCCTTTGCATTTCACAAAGATTTTTACACATTTGTTCTTAAAGAACTACAATTGATCCAACAAGATCTTCTAGTCGCAAATTTAGATTCTATGAATACATCCATGGATGAACCAAAGAAAATAGCGTATATTGAGAATAGGATTAAATTTATTAAACAAGACTATTTATTTACCGTATTTATTCGGAAAATCGGATCACAGAAAAAAATTAAAATGCTTCGAGGCAATTCGTATACATTGATGAAAAAAAGCGGAAAATCGTTCCTAGATATTGCCAAAACGTATAGCTTTCAAACGTTTCGCGGAGGTGCAGTGAAAGTGAAACGATCTCGGTCTCGATCTCGGTCTCGATCTCGATCACCCAAAACAAAAAAAAAGATGAAATCAGAGGTTTTAGACAGCGAGGTTTTCAAAAATAGTGATTTCAGTTATCACGAAGTCTTACATATGGACAAAGATACGGGGAAAATAATCGATTTAAACATTGAATTGGACAAACGTATTCTGGATAGTATGGAAAGTATGAAATATTCAAATGATTTGTATGATAGTGTCAAAAATTATCTACTGATGGATGCATATGTAAATAACGGTATCAGTGTGGATAAGAATGACATGAAAAACAAAGTTCGTTATTATATTACAACTTATATTACTACCACCGAAACAAAATCACTTACAAAAGGTTCTGCATTCAGGACTCAGAAGCCATTTATTATGGGATCACGAACGCCTTCCGTGAATCGATCGATTCTGGTAAGTGCCAATGGTGGTAGAAAAACCAGTCCAAAGACTCGCAAAAAACGTATATAAGAACAATCCAATATGTATTTCTATATACTCTATTCGCCTGTGGACTATGTGCTTTCCTTGGATCCGATCTATTTCGTACACTTGTTGTTGGAAATCCCGTTTGAAACGTGCGACAAATGACTCGATACAAATGTTTTCGTTACAAAATCAATCCTTCATGGCCAAAGTCGTCGATGTATACGATGGCGATACGTGCAGTGTAGTCATTCATCAAGACAATTGTCGGTTAACCAAATTCCGTGTCCGGTGTACTGGGTACGACAGCCCAGAAATGCGACCACCCAAAGCTTTGGCAAACCGGGAGGATGTCATTCGGAAAGCCATGTTGGCGCGGAATTATTTTGTCTCGAAAGTCACCGACTGTAGTCTCGTTGTAGACAAACTTTACACAAAAGCTGAAATGCAAGACATTCTACGTACGAATACAAAAATAGTACATATCCTGTGTGGTGAATGGGACAAATATGGTCGGTTGTTAGCAGATTTTTATGTAGATGGATGCCATATCAATGCAGATATGATCGCTCAAAATCACGGGTATCCCTACGACGGGGGAAAGAAGCTACCTATTTAGTGGGTGTTTTAGGTAGTTCGAGTTTTACACATCTATTACTATTACTTTTTCTATTGATATAATATATGCCTGGAAAAAACGGATATCTCGAAACAAAAGAGATTCCTCCTTCAAATGTATCTCCAAAACATCCAGTGTCTCATAGGGCGGACTCGAAACCGAAACTGAGAAAAGGAGACGGAATGCCGGAAACGAAAAAGAGTTCACCCACAAATACGAAAAAGAAGAAGACGGTTCGGTTTTTTGGCGCAAGACGCAAGAAATCTAGACACAGACGACCCCGGAGCAGAAAACAACACAAATAAAATATTTATCCTTGTATAAATATCTTATATCTTGCAAAAAAATAGCCTGAAAATCCCCCGAAAAAAAGGGTTTCTTAACATATTAAAACACATATATAAAATAAACCTATTCTGTATAAATCTACTCTTCGTCATCACTATCTTCCTACCAGTAATCTACTTCTTCCTCCTCATCAACTTCATTCACGATGAAGCCATCCAACGCGTAACCGGCATGACCGATTTTGTATTTTTTCAATTCTCGAGCTATCTGTTTGTCTTCGGTGGATTCCTCTTCACGTTCGTCTGAGCTAGGGGATTCCCACCCATTAAAGTCACGTTGCCAGGGATCTCCTACCCAGCCGTGATATCTATTGCGTCTTCCATTTCTGTCTCTTCCGTATAAATCCATGTCAAGATTCGGTTTTATAGGTTTTGAAACACGAGTAGATTTTCGTGTAGACACAGGTTCTTCGTGTTTGACCTCTTTTTTTTTCACGTGTTTGTGCTTTTTTAAGATTGAAATTGCAACAGGATCAATTATAGAGTATGTTTTATTTCGAGTAGAGCGTTCGTTCATCGAGCGTGTGCGAACCATTGTATGTATCAGTTATGATTAATTAATTTATGATTGTAAGATATGATAGAAAAGGGCTTAAAAATTTTCATATCAATTTTTTAAACAAATCAAACATTGTTTTCCGTAAACAAAATAAAACTATATGAAACGTAACTTATGTTGTTTTCTAAGGTATGTTTCCAAAAGAGGAAGTATTTTATTTTGATGGATGTGTTCGTAATGTAGTCACATGTTTGTCCAAAAAACCATTAGAGGAAATTGTTTATACGGAATCGTCGAAGCAGGTATTTCTAGGCCGGTTCTTGCGGTCGGAATCGTTGGATTGGTCGAATGGCGAGTCTGTGACAAATGGATTCGCGTTGTTTGAGTGCGGATGTATCAGGTTTCCTGATTATGGCAGTGTAAAGATTTACCGAGGAATGGATGTGTCTCGTGACATCAATCAGTATTTGTCGCTGTATGATGTGTATTAGATCTATTTCCGTGTCGCATTCATCACCATCATATCGACGTCTTTTTTGATGATCTTCTTCACATTGGGATCTGTCCCGAAATTGTCTTGGAATCGTTTGAAATGTTTTTGGTTTGTCTCGGAGATTTTGTCTTTTACAGACGGATAGTTGTCGTCTAAGAAATCGTACCCTCGGTCGACCATGTCGTCGATCGCTTCGTCTCGGTGAACAGTCTCCCATTTACCCGATTTCTTTTTGAAGACCCGTGCATATGGCTCTTTTTTGTTCGGAATCAGGATGTTCAAGTTTTCCGGATGCTCCGGATCGTAATTGATGTGCTTCAAAATCGTTGGAATGGAATTGAAAACCTTGCCAATAGACTCGACTATGATCTGATCGGTGATATGGTCGAGGTTCTCGTAGCCTACCGCGTTGATTTGAATGGTCACGTTGTTTTGGGTTTTGTTGTGAGAGTTGTTGTTAGTTGTGTTGTTGTTTATTACTTTTGGCTCTGTCATCATGGCATCTAGTTTTTCTTGAAGCTGTTTGTTTTCCTCACGTAACTTTGTTATCTCGTTTGTGTTACATTTATTGGTTGTCTTTTCTTGTAGTACAACACTACATTCCCGTTTATGTCTACTCAACCCCTGTTTATACTGGAATGACCTTCCACATATACATAAGAATAGAAGTTGCGGGTTTTTGACACGAAAATTATGACCCTCTGATTTCAAGTGGTTTTTTAGAGTACGGTTGCTTTTAAAAGACTTATCACAAGCAATACACTTATACATATTCATATATATTATATTCTTTATAATATATTTTGTTTAATTTATCATTTAAGCTTCAAAAATGACCATAATATATCAAAAGTAACCATTCTATACTGTGGAAGTAACAAAATAACATGAATTATATGACATACTTTATTCCTAAATAAGTATTGATTATTAAGTACTTAGATGGTTACTTTTAATAAAATTTATAAGGGGGGAAAATATTGGAAATCAAAGTATTTTATAAATCAAAAAATGAAAAATCACTTAACACATTTTTTTGTTTTTTGGAGATCCAAATGAAATCCCGATTTTTGTAAAACATTGCTGTATGTACCGAAATTATTACTATTACAATGTATTCAGACAGAAAAAGCAATATGCTACATTACGTAAATAGAGTCAAATGTTATCAAAAACCTAATAATTAAGGGTTTATGTGTTTCAGGCTAATTATGGGATAATTTCTGTATATAACTGTTACTACAAAAGAGTATGATTATATTGTAGTGAATATATGTAGGAAAAAACATATTTTGTCATCAAAAACCTAATAATTAAGGGTTTATGTGTTTCGGGCTAATTATGGGATAATTTCTGTATATAACTGTTACTACAATATAGTGTAATTATATTGTTGTAAATGTATGTAGGAAAAAATATTTTTTTTGTAAATCTAAAATTGAAAAACCCCACATCATACTGTAATAAACATATATTGGTTAAGTTAACATTTAAGCTTCGAATATGACCATAATATGACAAAAGTAACCATTCAACACTATGGCAGTAACAAATTATTGTGAATTTAGTGATGTATTTTATTCTTATTTAGGTATTAATTATGAAGTACTTAGATGGTTACTTTCGATAAAATTTATAAGGGGGGAAAATATTGGAAATCAAAGTATTTTATAAATCAAAAAATGAAAAATCACTTAACACATTTTTTTGTTTTTGGAGATCCAAATGAAATCCCGATTTTTCTAAAAAATTTACATTTATAAAAAATGTTTATAGATAATAATTAGTTAAGTATATAATGACATTTGTATGCGATATATGTAATGAGAGTTTCTCTCGGAAAGATTCTTTGACAAGACACAAGGCCAATAAAAAAATTCATATAAAACAAAATGATGATAATGTAAAAAAATATTACTGTTTGTGTGGTAAAATCTATTACCATGCTCAAAGTCTGTGTAAACACAAAAGAACTTGTATAATTGCTTCACATCAACCAACCATAAAGCAGAAAGAAGTTGTAAAGCAACTTCAATCAAAACAAATGGAAGAAACCATAGAGATAGCTATGACCGCTTGCCTCCGGGCCAAAATCTCTTCTCTCGAAAAGAAACTCGAAGAAACAAAAATACACACGACCATCGTGCAACAAGGCCGTCGAAGAATCAACAAACAAGTCCGCCAAACGATCGCGACTAACCAAGACCACAAATGCAACGACTGTAAAACTACGCTAACCGCTTACTTCCAAATCGACCACTTGATCGGCCTTCAATACGGCGGAACAGACGAAATCGATAATTTACAAGCACTATGTGGGGATTGTCACACGAAAAAGTCTATCATCGAAAACCGAGTCCGCAACAAAATCCGACACGCCATCCGAAAGATTATCACAGAGGAAGAAACCGCCATGGGTATAGTCCAAACCTAGAAGTAGTATATGAAGTGTAAAAAAAAGACATTTCATATTGTATCCAACCCAAACCCGCCTACAGACTCGTTTCATAATGCACCGGCTCATGTTTTCTAAACTTACGTATTATAAATCCAAACCATCTGTCCCAAAAAGTGTTTTTTTTTGGCAAAGGACGAATGACTGCCTCGCGATGTACGGTGCGCACTTCTTCGACCTTCAATGCAGTTTCGGGTTCATCTTCGTCCATGTTTCCAAAACTAAATCGATTATTCATATAGTGTGGTTATACATTTTGTTTCGAACAGTCTATGAATACACATCTACAGAGTGTATCACTAAAAACGATCAACATCCTTACATGGATGAGAATTTTAGGAATATCCGAATTTGTTATTTTGTTATTCGCGTAAAGTTGACCGAGTGAGTAGAAAACATGTTGTAATAATATTTTATAGTTGTAATATATAAATACGAATGATTGAAGGTGCGACAGAAATTTTGTTGGAAGGAATAAAACTTTTCCCGGCATTGATGAAATCGCGGGGAAATAAAAAAGCGAAAAATCGTACTAATTTTAAAAGTACCGTGCAAGCTAAAATTAGTGAAACAGTATACAACAATCAACGTGGAGAAAATATTTCTACACTAGCAACCAATTATAAAGAAAAAATAATTGACGATGTATACACAATGATCATACAAACATACACTTTTGGATCAAAAGCTGAAATTGAAATTAAAATAAATAGCGATATTGAAAATTTGTTGTATAATAACAACGCAATCAATACTATTATCGAAAAAGCTTTTGGTGATGAGTGGAAAACTATAGCAACTTATTATGAAGATAAAAATTACCAAGAATTAACAAATGACCTACAATATTATACTCGCAATTATTCATCATTTGGTTACTTTATCACTATAAAAGCACAAACTAGTTACATACATTGTTTGGCGAATGACGAATCCGTTAAAATTATGACGGAAATTCCAAATTTGAGAGATAATGTTACGATATCTAGTAAAGTGATTAATTCCATTTTCCAAGATCCAAATTACAAATTTAAATATTTTTGGCATTGTTTAGTAAATGATGTGAGCAAAGAAACAAATCCTTTTAAACCGAAGGAAGGCGTAAGATCTGCAATGTTTCGTACAACAGGATTATCTAGTTACAATTATCCTGGGTATTATACGGTGCAATCTTGGAGATATTTGATAGGAAATAAAATTAAAGAGTATATAGAGACCACTAAAAGTTTTAAAGAAGAATTAAGTACCATATTATCAAGTGAAACAATTGATTTAGATAAAGGAGAACAATACAAAACATTAGTGACAGATATAGTTAAAGAATTCACCGCTACAAAAACGCTTAATGAACTAATAAACGCAAACAATACATTAATGGAAACCCCATCCACAGAAATGTATAGCGACGTATTACAAGAAGTAGAAAAAATAGAAAAAGTAACTTCGGTATTGAATGGTAAATTATTATCCAATTGGAAAAGTATAAATGAAAAATTTCTAAAAAATAACACCGGCGGTAAACCCAAACGAAAAACCAGAAAATCCAAAAAAGCACAAAAAAAACGAAAATCACAAAAACAAAAGCGCAAATCAAACCGAAAAAAACGTTAACTCTATGAGATGTCTTGTCTACATACAACACACCTCAAAACTTCATCTTCAAACCCACATAAACATAAACCCATACTATATAACAACCTTAAATCAAACTCCATGTACACTTTATCCAGTATCAACGTCGGCGCATATATGCTCGGGGAAATTGAATCTACGTTAGACCGCGAAACCATATGCCGAAACATCATAAACATCATACACATACACGACATCAGTATCATTTGTACCCAAGAGGACATCCTCATCGGATCATCTCCGAATCTCCGCCCCGAATTCGAATCCATTTACACCGAACACGGATATACCGCAGTCACATATGATGTGTTAGACGAAAGCCACAGTGAAACGCTCAAACAAACTTACACGAGCAAACAAGTCTATCTCGGCAACGTGATCTATGTCCGGACGAATCTTATGTCGAAAGTCAACCCACTCCTTGCCAAACCGAGTCCATGTCCCGCATGTCTCGCGCAAATTCAATTCGAGGATATCCACATCGCCAATATGCATTTATGTGGTGGCCGATTTGACGACACCAGAGTCTTTCATGAGAAAGGGTATTTCCGAACCAAATTGGAATCCGTGAGTGCAATCGACCATCATATTGTGTGTGGCGATTTCAATGCCACGCGTTGTCTCGGAGAACCGGGTGGAATAACGAATTACAAATATCCACTAGAACTATGCAAACAATCGTCGCATGTACAAGATACAAGTATAGTTCCTTTGTGGAATGCATGGCAGTGTGATGTAGTCGATTTCTTCTACGATCAGAACTACAAATCCTGTTTCAATGACGACCAACTCGAAGTCATCGGAGAAACCACCAGCCGAGGTCATTATGTAGTAGACTGGCTGTTTTATGACCCAATACGAGTGAAAAAATACGACTCACATTGCGAACCAATGTATGGCAAAACCAATATGTTGTCCGATCATCACATGATCATGTTTACATTTAGCACAAGAGTCGATACCGAACCTTGCGGGAAATCATATTATGTGTGAAGATTTAGTGAAAAATATCCGTGTAGTATATAAATGGACGAACAAAAACCAGTTTCATTAGAAGACTCAATTGCTGATACTGCGCCTGTAGTTGACACAATGCCTGCGGTTGAGACAGACCCTGTGGTTGATACAGAGTCTGCGGTTGATACAATGCCTACTACTGTAGAAGAGCCTACAGTTGACACAGCACCTGCTACAGAAGAACCATTACTAGAATCTGCAACCGACGATGCAGAGAAAATAGTCGAACCTTCAATCGGTGAATCTTCAAGCGATGAACCTTTGAGCATCGAACCTTCAAAACCAAGAAAAACACGTTCCAAGCGTTCAAAGACAAAAAGTCCCGTACAACAAACACAAAAGCATCATGGTATGTTGAAAAAACACGAAAAAAGTATCAAAAAGCTCCAAAAAGAAATAAAAACGCTTACAAAGAAACTTCACAAACTCGACAAATCCGTACCAAAATGTGGACGGAAATAAGAGACACACATAAAAACACACACAAAACACACATAAATATAAACTTTTATTCTTATGATACTGTAAATACGTAAATAAATCCAAATGAATATGTTTTCATTTGGATCTAGTTCAAATTCTAACTCAAGTCTTCGTGTAATCGACATGGATGATTTGTTAAGAGATTACGAAAGTAGAAATATTCCACCTCCTACATGTTGGGAACGATTAAAATCAGTGTTCCGTGCATCCTAATTACTCCTATTTCTTGCATTTTCTACGTAATCTACGTTGTTTCAAAGACCATGATTCTATATTCGTGGGTATACATGATGATATAGTTTCTATATGATTGTTATCTGTTGCCCACCAGTCTCCTTTGGTTTTTCGGAATCGATCGCGTATTTTCGCCAAGGTAATATCAAAAAACTCGCGTTCCTCTGTGATTCTGTATTTCCGGAAATATTTATGCAAATTCCGCTCTGATTCTCTGCAGTCTTTGACTTTTTTCGAGAACTCTATTTTAAAAGGCGTTGGCAAACCGGTCTGATATAGTTCTAATGCTCTACGAGTGGGTGGTTTTGTAGTGAATCCAATTTTATGGACCGTTTTACCAAACGAAGGATTCGACAAACAATATACATATCCTTTGGCCATTTCACGAAAGAGTGAGAGAGAGTGTCAGAGAGAGAGAGAGAGTGTGTTGGAGAGAGAACCCAATTTTATTTGATTCTACGGACTCAACTAAAAATGTCAATTTTTCCCCCCAAGGGTCAGATCCACTGTAACAACCGGTTTTTTTAATACGATGGCTCGTCGTTGTTCCCCCGATCCAGACAAATGAATATTGAATTCCGTGAAAGACCAGTTCAATGTGTTACACAAATCCACAAGTAATTGTTTTGTATTGGAAAACCCCCGTGTAGGGATCATGAACGCCAGTACTTTCACATGTTTATTTCTACGGAACAGGTCGATTGCATTTCGGACAATTTCGAGATTGCCTATAAAGATCGTGATAATATCTACTCTGATTTGTGGTGCAATGTCTCGAACATCTTCTATTTTAAATTCCACTTTTTGCTTTCTTGGGTCATACACATCATATGCTTGTCTCGGGATTGTGGCCAGGATCTGCGAGTCGATTTCCGTACCAATGACATGTTTCGCTTTTGCATATAGGAAATGGTTGACCAAGTATCCCTGTCCACACCCAACTTCTAGAACGGTGGCATGCTTGATGCGTATAAACCCGATTGCCCTGAACAATGTATCGATTGATTTAGGTCTCATATGATGTGCGAATCCAACCGGATGTAAATGTTTTGCCATATTGTGGTATCGGCGTTGTTCACTTGTAAAATCAAACATCGGTGTATGTGTTATATGTTATACTGTTATATAAGTTTCCCCTAAAATACGGCGTTTGTTGCAACCTCTCTCCTTAAAAAATTGATCGAATTTTATGTTTGCTCCTGAAAAGCATATTAGAAAAGCAGGTAAGAGCAAAAAAGCAAAAACAAACAAAACAAAAACAAAAACAAAAACAAAATGGCGAAATCAGTCATTTTGGTTCGAAACGAGATGGAGAAACAGGTCTTCTTATCCAAAGGGATGAGTGCAAAGAAACTGGCTTATCACGGCAGTGGGAAAGTACGCCGTCACCGTCGTGTGCTACGGGACAACTTGGAAGGAATCTCCAAAGCAAGCATTCGACGTCTTGCTCGTCGTGGTGGGGTACGACGTATCTCTGGTGCGATGTATCCTGAGGTTCGTGGGTTGTTGAGATCATTTCTACAAAAGATCATTCGTACGGCGGTGGTGTATACCGATCATGCGCGACGCAAAACGGTATCTGTGTATGATGTTATTCATGCATTGAAACATGAAGGGCGTACTTTGTATGGTTTCGAGGAGAGAACGCACAAACGACGTGTACTTCGTGTAACAAATCCTGTCAACATACCACCTGCGAAAGAAAACACTGAAACTGATCTTGTAGTAGAGTCGCCTACAGTAGTAATCGTCCCTCCATTTTCAAGACATGAGAATGATGCGTCTTCGTCTTCGTCTTCTTCGTCTTCTTCTCAAAAGGGGGAATCCTCGACGTTTAAACAAGACGAATTAGATATTGAGAGAACCCCACCACCAACAAATGAAACCCAACTCGATACCGCAAGTCAACCAAAAGTACCAAATCCACATCGAGCAAGAATCTACGCAAGAAAAAGTGTGAGATAATGTAAATACCTGCGTTCTATGTAGTTTAAAAGTTCTATTAATATTGTATATATTGTATGTATTGTATGTATTGTATATATTGTGTGTATTTTATTTTTTACTGGTCGTTACACGTGACGAAAAATTGATCATTTTTCAATGAATATGTTTCCAATTATATGTGACAAAGAATACAAATAATCAAATAACCCAAACCCAAATCGAATGACACACGTTATCAAACCTACAACGAACTTCTACGCATATTTGTTCCGCCAAATCGATGCGCTTCCAAAGGTATTACAAGATCTAATCCACGAATACAATGTCGATCATAGACCCGAAATGAATCGTGTTTGCAAAGAACTGTTATTTGCATATCAGCACCGATTCTTCCGATTTACTTTCGATTATCATCGATGTGATGGATATGATTGTGAGAAGCGATACAGACAAAACAAAGGGAGAAACCCATACATAATCAAGAAATGTGTCGGTCGTTACCATGTATTTTGTAGTTCTCGGTGTGAATATGATGTGTTACATGATCTCCGACGAAGCAATAGACATATTCCGAAAGGATATGCGAGACAAATGAAGAGGTATTTGTGTTTCTTGCCAAAATGTCATTGTTCTAATTGTGTGGAATACACACAGTTTGAGAAAGAGAGACGAGAAGGCAATCTCAACGAATTCGACGAAGACGAAGATTTCTACGAAGACGAAGAAATCGACGAAGACGAGGAAGATTATCCGGAATGAATATGTTCTTTCTTCTTAAAACACACATAAAACAGACATAAATATTATATGACTTGTCTCAATATATAAAAAGACCAAAAAATCAAAAAATGGATTCATCTGGTCTTTTTTTAGGCATTGGGTCTGTATTACTCGGTCAATTCGCATTACTAGGTTACATTTGGTGGTATACAGAATCATATCATGCACGAAAATATGATTTTGTCTCAGCGGTCTTGTCTCATTTTTCACAAATGGAAGGTATTTTGTTACTCGGAGCGTATTTATCCGTTTCTTGGTACAATCAATGGTTGCCTCCCTCGTATTACATAAGAAATGGACCAATCCAATGGCCGTTGGTGTGTACACAGTTGATTGTCCAAGACGCGGGACAATATATAATGCATCGTGTAGAACATTATTGTAAGCCTTTGTATCGGGTTGGGCATCAATATCACCACCAACATATACATCCGCAATGGTTCGATGCGTTCGATGGATCGGTTGTAGATACATGTTTTATGATACTCGTGCCATTGGTAGTGACTTCGCAAGTGGTGAGACAAGTAAATACGGTCACCTATATGGCTTTTGGAACGATTTATTCTATGTCTCTTGTATTAATACACTCTGAGTATCCACATCCATGGGAGCATATTTTCCGACGATGTCTCATAGGAACATCCAAAGATCATCAACTCCATCATCGATACTTTAATTGTAATTACGGGCATGTTTTTATGTGGTGGGATGTGTTATGTGGTACGTATCGGCGAGACTAGATGGTGTTTCGGTTCACTCCGTTCACCGAAATATCCAGCGAAGCTGGATAAATCCACTTGCAGTGCTTTAAGACTTGTACATGCTACGTGGCATATTATCTTCATATGTGACGGTATAAGGGCAAGTGAAATTGTTATAATCTGGGTAATCGTGTCGAAATCGGAATTTCTCGTAACAACAATTGACCGTCTCAATGGGTTCAAACAGATTGTTATAGGATTGTAATGGCGGGAATGTAAATATATAATGATAGAACCAGAAAGCCGTGTACAACAAATATATATATTTCATTCCCATTGAGACATAATAACCAATAATGGATGGTTTATATTGTTTGAACCAACCGAGTCCTCCGATCAATCCGGATAGGCCGGAGGTCCAATGACAAATATACGCAATGTTGTTCAACTCATTGTAGCTGAGCATTTCCGAGAATACTACCGTCATACAAAAATACATGATTGCATACGAATGAAACCGATTAAACGCCTGTAAGTTCAACAAAATATTGGCAATATTCATTCCAACGATGGCGAACACGCCTTGAGACACCCCAATGGCGAATGCATATGGTTTGGTGTAGTAGAACGATAGATTTCCGTGGATCGTCCCCATAAAAAACAGAGGTGCAATGATGTACGTACTCTGGTACATTTCCAACAAATATGAAAATCCGAATAACCCGATAATATTCCCGCCAAAATGAGACAAATTTGCATGTGAGAAAATACTGCTGAACAATCTCCATACTTGATCCCGATTGTCTCGACACCCAGGATACAATCCAATCACTCCCATATATAAATGCTGATCTTTGATACTTACATCATGTGTATCGAGTTTCCCTAACATGATTAATCCGCTGATATATGAGACACTAATCATAGCGGTTGTTGTAAAAGTAAAGACTTTCCATTTGGTTTGTGCCAATGTGTAGAATTCTTCTGTCGCATCTTTCAATAATTGGACGAGACTCGCGTCTGATTGTACCGAATCTGCAATGGTAACTACACTTACATCGTCGTCGTCTAATATTGCGTCGTGAATTTGAAAGCCGGTTGTGTTAACTGCTAAAAGTTCAATGTCTGTTTTTGTTTTTGTTTGTGTTTCTGTGTCTTGTTTCTGAAAAAGCGAGTCAATGCGTAAAGGATTTGCAAACATTTCGATATTTTCTTTTGTTTTGTAGATGACATCATTCATGAGTTGGTTCATTGTTAAACAATAATAGTATTTCGTTATATAATATATATGGATTCAAAAAAACGACAAACTATCTTTGAGGTGGCCTCTCGAACTCGGTCATTATTAGAAATATTGAAAACCAGAAAGGATATGATCGATGATGACCTTGATCTAGAGAAAGTCGATCGTTATATTTGTGACTTGCTACACTTTAGACAGTACGTACATATGTATAATTTTGCTTATGAATCATGTGATATAGAGAGATATGATCTCGAACAAAGCTTTTCAGAGATTCGTGAAGAAGCGGCCAAACTTCGCGATCTGCTTGCCCATAATGTGTACAGAGAAACACTCTATCAATTATTGTGGAGGAAATCTGAAAGAGAACAAAAGCCCGTGGAGGAAATACATGAAACATATATGGATCGTGTTGGATTAATGTGGATCGATGCTGGATTGGTGAGGAATGAAAGCAATAATGACGATGAATATTGATGAGACAAAAAGATCATGATATAAATATAATTCTATGTGACTTTGTATATAATGGTGTTTGGTACTTTATTGATTTTGTCTCTTTTCACGACAGTAATTGGATCGACCAAATGTATATGGGAAAATGGTTGTGATTCTGAAAATGATTGCGTTGCTGGTACATACTGTTACAAAGAATTATACTGGTCACAATGTAAAGAATCAAACGATTTTTCTGTGGATAATTGCATTCGCACGTTCAATACTGAAAATGGAGAATGGGGGTGTTCTTTTTACGATTCCGACCATAAATGTTGCAACCCTTATGCAGTGTGTCGCGAGTCTCAATTATGTGTAATCCCTTGTGATGGTTTGACACTGATCTCGAATATACCAATAAATGTCCCGTCTGTTGTCCCGACTGTTGTCCCGTCTGTTGTCCCGACTGGTGTCCCGACTGGTGTCCCGACTGGTGTCCCGACCGGTGTCCCGACCAGTGTCCCGACCGGTGTCCCGACTGTTGTCCCGACCGGTGTCCCGACTGTTGTCCCGACCGGTGTCCCGTCTGTTGTCCCGTCTGTTGTCCCGTCTGTTGTCCCGTCTGTT
>Ga0209632_10001808_pt1 | contig 21212 bp, 21 predicted proteins | sample COG_10_FD_184754 | JGI IMG/M metagenome (GOLD analysis project Ga0209632, IMG submission 184754) | Pelagic Microbial community sample from North Sea - COGITO 998_met_10 (SPAdes) (version 2) | ecosystem: Environmental > Aquatic > Marine > Neritic zone/Coastal water | place: Helgoland, sampling... | reverse complement strand
TAGTTGAAAAAAATGTCACAAAATATTGTGAACAACCAGAAGACCAGTTTATTGAAATGTATTTACCTGATAATGAAAAATATATAGTAGTTGACGAAAATGAAGAAGCTGATATATGTTTTTTTAGCGTACAATTGGAAGATGAAAGTTTATTACGTAGTAATGAATTAAATATATTTTTTAGCATTGAAAATTATGAGCATTGGGGACCATTACGAGGACACTATAAACATTATAACAAATTTGGTGTATATGGTACTAAAAAAAAAGATATTTACATAAGTAGTAATCATAGTATACCAAGTGAAACACCTGATTATAAAATTATCCCAAATATTTATTGCAGAATAAATCATTATGAAAAAGTAAAAGAATATTGGAAACAAAAGTATCATGTTCCCTTTTCAGAAAAAAAATTCGTACTTTTTACAAGTAGAAATCCAGCAAATCAAAACAAATTAATGTTACACAACTTATTAGAAAAAGTTGGCGATGTTCATTTTATAGGTGAACATAAAGAATTAGAAAATGTAAGCTGTTACCATAGCGAAGAAATGATAAAAGTATTTAGTCAATATAAATTTATTGTTTCGTTTGAAAATAGTCATAACCCGGGATATATTACCGAAAAAATATTCAATGCTTTATTAGCGCAAACAATTCCGATTTATGATGGAGCACCAGATATTGATGAGTTTATAAACAAACAACGTTTTATTTGGTGTGATAAAAATATTATTCAAAAAATAAAATTTTTAAAAGATAATGAAAAGATGTACAATTTTATGATAGAAAGGGAAGCAATTAACGAAAAATACAGAAATATAAAAATAGAATATTAACGATTAAAAGCGCATTCATGTAGACCACAATTATTTCCACTTAAATATAAACAATTTTTTTCTATGTCTTCGGAAATTTTTACAACTTTAGTTCCAAAAATATTATCTGAAATACATTGTGTATCATTAAAAATTGTATCTACCCAATGATTAAATTGTTCTGTTAATGGCTCGGAATTTTCAATTTGGGGAATCATAATGTTACCATCAGAATGAATTATATTTGGTCCGAATGAATCATAATTGGGATTATCTATATTATAAATTTTAATCGGATATGTATTTGATACATCATCGAAAACTATCTTCATTTCATCTGTATTTAATGTCATGGTACGACATTTTCCAGGCGACGACCATGATATATTCATTTGTACGATAATTTCATTAAATTTAAATTGTACGAAATAAGTATTGCCAGAATCTGATTTAATACAATTTATTTTATCGACTATATTATTTGGAAAAATATAAAGTAATATACTTAATGGATGAACTGCTAAATCAAAAATAGGTGTTGTATCTTTTCTTATTGGACCATAACAACACCAATCAAAATCAATCGTTCTTATATTTAAACTTTTTTTATCTATGATGTTTTTAATATATTCTATTTTTTTATTGAATAAATACGTATGACCAACCATTATTGAATTTTTGTCATTTATTAAGTTATTAAGTTTTAAACACAAATTATGATTTATTGTGTAAGGTTTCTCTACAAAAATTTTAATATTATATTTTAAAACATCTAATATTATATTGTAATGAGTTTTAGCTATAGTAACTATTACTATAGCATTTAAATTTTCATTCTTAATCATATCATTATAATCTGTATATGAATTAATATTTAGATGTTTGTATTCTTGTAATGCATTTTCATTTAAATCACAAATACACTGGAGATTTACGTTATTATTACTATTAATAATTCTAATATAATGTTTACCCCAGTATCCCAAACCAATTAGCCCAACATTAAAAACCATTATAATAATAATAATGGTTATTATTTAAGTTATTACTTCACCAATTTTTTAGCAGGGTTTCCACATACTATATTGTTTTTGCACACATTCTTTGTTACAACCGAACCAGCGCCTATGATTGCATTATCATCGATGGTAACAGGCATAATTGTAGAGTTTGACCCTATTCTAACTTGGTTTCCTATCTGAACGTCCCTACATATACAATTTTTTATTGCACCACACTTACCACTATCACTAGTATGAGAATCATATTTATCATTTACAAACATTACACCATGACCAATAAATGTATGTTCTCCAATGATTACATTAGAACATATAAATGAATGACTACTTATTCTAGTGTTATTTCCTATATTTACATTACTTTGAATTTCTGTAAATGGACCTATAAAAACATCATCGCCTATAATACAATCATATAAATTTACTGGTTCGACAATAGTTACATTTTTTCCAAATTTAACATTTCGTATTTGTGATTTGTATAATGTAATATTTTCATTCATTATATAAATAATTATCTTGTTTTTAAATATCTTTATTATCACCATAAAATGTTATAATTAATTTACAAATATTTTCCACGTCATCTGAAGTTAATTCAGGAAATATAGGTAATGATATAATTTTATTTGAATCATTTTCTACATTTTTTAAATATAAACTATTGTTTTCATTATAAGCATCTAATTTATGTATTGGAATTGGATAATGAATACCACAAAAAACCTTATTATTTTTCATGTATTCCAATAAATCGTCGCGTTTATTTGTTTTTATAACAAATAAATGCCAGCTAGGTTTACAAAAGTCATAACAATTTGGTAATTCTATATCGCCTATATTTCTTAGTAATTCAATGTATTTATTTGCTATTTTTCGTCTAGATGCATTCCACGATTCTATGTATTTAAGTTTTACAGATAGAACACTTGCTTGTATAGAATCCAATCTACTATTACCTCCTTTTGTTTCATGATAATATTTTTTTTTCCCACAACCCCAATTTTTCCAACCTTTAATATAATCGTTGTACTTTTCATTATTCGTAATAACAGCACCCCCGTCACCATAAGCACCTAAATTTTTTCCAGGATAAAAGCTAAAACATCCTAAGTCACCAAATGTACCTACATGCCGATTTTTATAATAAGTACCAGACGCTTGAGCGCAATCTTCTATTAAATAAAGATTATTTTCTTTGACTATTTTTAAAATTTCTTCCATATCTGGACACAAACCATACAAATGCACAACCAATAACGCCTTCGTTTTATCAGTGATATTTTTTTTTATTTCATCGCAATCAATCATAAAATTATTATCATTATCCACAAAAATAGGGCTTGCACCAACATTACTAACTGCTAATGCAGATGCAATGAATGTATTTGATTGAACAATAACTTCATCACCTTCACCAATACCCAAAGATTTAAAAGCTAAGTACAACGCATCTGTACCAGAATTGCATGATTGACAATATTTAGAACCAGTATATTTTGCAAATTCATCCTCAAATTTATTTACGTCTGGACCATTAACAAAATAACATGTATCTATTGTTTTTATTATGGCTGCATCTACTTCTTTTTTTATTGAAGCATAGTTTTTTTTTAAATCCACAAGAGGAATATCCATTTTAATTTATTATGGTATTTTGTTTAAATTATTTATATCATTTATTAGATTTCCAACACGTTGTGTATATGTATGTTTCAATGCTAATTTCATACCTTCTTCGGCAATTGTTTCATAGTTATATTTATTAAATCTATTTTTTGTCATAGCGTAATTGTATTTTTTTAAACAATCATTATAATCTTTATATAGTAAACAATTAACACCATTTTTGAAACCCATTTCGCAAATTTCTGGTTTATAATCAGCTAACAAGCAAGTACCCAAACCTATAGTTTCTAAATTTCGATAATTACAACCATGTGGTGACATACTTTTATTAAAATGTATTTTACTCTTACTAATTATATCTAACATTTCTTTACCTGTTTTCATGTAATATTTTAAATTAACTTCTTCGCTTAATTTATTTACATATTCGCCTCTATTTATAATATTACCAACAAATACAATATTTTCACATTTTTCCATATTATATTTTTTAAAATAACGTTCGTCAATTGCAGGTGGAAACCATATGTGTGGAATATTTGGAAATTTTTGTTTATACTCATCAATTAATGATTTTGTAGCATGTAAAATTATGTCCATATAACAACTAGTTCTTGCGTAAACCATTGGCGACTGACAATGTAAATCTATTATCCATTGCATTTTGATTGGTTTTGTTATTTTAGTAAAATCTGGTAACCATTCCATTTCATAATTTTCTAAATTCAATAAATAATCATAACTATTAAAATCAGGCGGATTATCAAAATTTTCATGCCTTTTACCCCATATATCAGCTATCCAACCATTTTGCTCAAAGGCATACTTTAAACTTAAACATTCGCGTAGATAGTCATTTTTACACAAATGTGTAGTTCCATCATGGGCGCCAGCTGCTTGGATTATAATAATTTTCATTTATATAAAAGTAAAATTATTATATTTAAGTATTAATTTTGTTTCTTAAATCTATATCGTAATTATCATTTTCATCATATGCTTCACCGATATATTCTTTATTGATGCGTTCAATATTTATTTTATATTTTTCAGTTTCATATTCGAAAAATTCATCATTTACATAGATATCCTTTTTTACTAACCTGTATAAATTTTTTAAAAAATATTGATCTGGACCCTTCTGTTTTTTTTCGTTTAATTTAATATATTCCAAACACCAATACATTATTTGAAAACGCAAATTGTCGATACACATATTTTTTATTCCCCACATTCCTCCTAATATTAATGTGTTGTGCCAAGGATGATCTCTAATAATATGAAATTTCTTATCAGTGGCTAACCATTGTTCAATTGCCTTTACTTCTCTATTTATTAATCTACAATCACAATCACGTGATAAATACAATTCCTTTTCATTTTCACATGGAAGAAATCTTGTGAACATACCATACCAATCTTCATTGTCTATACATTCTATGACAATTCCGCCAGCATCCTTTATTTTATCTATTGTTTCTTTATTAACATCATTTCGAACATAAAAATAACATGAAATGTCTTTATACTTTTCGGTATATTGCTTTAAATTTCTGATGGCTCCTTCACAATACATTGGCTTATTTCCATATAATGAAAATGATACAACTTTTTTTTCCTTATAAACAAAAGGTTTAATAATTTTATCATTAACCATATCTAATATACCATAATCACTATTAGTTAAAACACTATTACAAGGTATTACGTCTATATTTTCAAATTTAAGAATATATCTTTTATCTGGATTTATATAGATTGTTTTAAGACAAATATCTATTAATACGTTTTCATTTAATATAGAACCAACTATTTCAAAATCATATTTTTTTGCTTTTTCTAGACATACCACTTTTGTATCGTTTATTACAATTTGTTTATTTATCGATGCCTTAAATATTATCATTTATGATATAAGTAAATATATTTCTTTAAATAAGTATTTATTTGGTCAATTATTATATTTAAAGGATCTATATATATATATATAAATGCCTGCTAAAAATGTCGGGTTTTTTGGTAGTTGTCAATTAGAGGTACCTAGTTCGTTTTTCTTTAATGATATAGTTATGCAAAAATATGATATTAATGTAAAATTCAAACTACCTTTTTTTATATATGACACATCTTATCCTGACTACAGAGGACAAAAATTAGATTATTCGATATTTGACGACCTAGATTTTTTAGTTATAGAAATAAATAAATTAGATAATGATGCATCATCGGAAAAAATAATTAATTATTTAAAAAATAAAAATGTAAAAATCATTAGAACATTTTTAATTAAATTTCCAATTTATCCAATAAATTGGAGCGGGTACGGAGAAAATAAAATTGATTATATAAACTGGAAGGGATTGGATAATATAGATTATAATGAAAAATTCGAAAATTGTATCGAAAGTATGCGTAAAAATAATATAGAATGCGATTTAAGTCAGGAAATAACTGACTTCGTAGAACAAAACTTTAATAAACATCTACTATTTACACATTCATTGCATCCAACAAATATATTATTATATCAAATATGGAAACAAATTTTAAATCATATGTCTATAAATATAGAAGAAAATAATTATATATTCAAAAAGCAACTTTTATTGTGTTGGTATAATCCACTTACAACTAAAATGATTAAAGATTTAGATATTCGGTTTAAAAATATGGCAATAACTGATAAATTTTATATTGAACGCTACAACAAAAATAAAGACATGTTTTGTAATATGAATACTGATATTTTTTAACAATTTTCAAATATCACAATCATAGGATAAAAATGGATACTAACCATATGCGTGTCCTTTTTATTTAATCCATTTAAATCTAATTTTTTGACAACGCCATTAAAAAATGTATTAAAATCTTTTCTATAATTTTTCAATTCATCATTAGGTTTATTATACATCATTCCAGGCCACATATGACGTAAATTTAATTCATTATTTCCCCATTCTTCATAAGAGTTTGCCAAATCTTCAATAATAAATAACCCGCTTGATTTTACACATGGATATAAATATATATAAGTATTTATTTGATGCTTTGTGATATGACTTCCATCGTCCAATAAAATATCAATGGAATCTTTGAATTTTTCAGCAAGTGATTTTAAGAAATTACCATCGTTTTGGTCACCTATAATAATTTCGATACGTTCTTCGGCACTTTGTGTACAGCGCGGGTCAATATCAATACCATAAATAGTAGCATTTGGAAAATATTCTTTCCACATACGCAATGACTCGCCATTGCGAACACCAATTTCTACAAATGTTTTTACTTCTAACCTTGAAGCTCCCATGTATCTATGATAAATATCTAAATATGTAATTCCTTTATATGCATGATTAATATCTGCTTTATCAGTACCATATTTGCGCCCCAATTCATTTAAATCAATATTATCATGATTTAGATTTTTTAATGGCATTATAAAAATATATAATAGTTATACTTTAAATAGTATTATTCAAATTTATAAATTTTCTGTGATATGTATTTGATGATTTGTATCTGTCGTTCCATAAATTATCTAAATCGTAAATATCATTTCCAGGTCTTAAACAATAATAACATTTTTCTGTTTTTATTTTTAAATGTATCGCGAGACACAAAAACGAACTATCGGATAAAATAACCGCATCTGCGTTTTCTATAATATCAACATAATCTAATAACAAATGGTCTTTTAAATTTTCACATAAATCATAATATTTATGACCTTTTTCATACATGTTAACGCACGGATTAACATATACCACATCATTTTTATTTATATTAAGTTTATTTTCTACTATTGAATCTTCATAAACAATACCTGAACTAGAAGTATTGTGAATAAAAATATATTGATATTTATTTTTTATAATATTATATAAATCTTTACTTTTACCAGGAATCGACACCTTAAAATGATCCCAAAAAACACCACGCGAAATATCTACATCGTCATAAAAACAAAAAGGTAAATCAACCATTCCACAATATCCTCGACCATATTTGTGGAAACCGAGTAAATATTGTTTATAACCTTTAAACAAATGGTTAAAAAAATTTACGTTACCTCCATAATGTGGAAATAATTTGGTATAATCTTTTACTCTATATATCTCTATTGAATCATCGTCGGAATACATTTGTTTTACGTTTTTATAACTATAATTATCTAACACTAAAAGTAATAATTTATCATGTTTTGTTCTTAAATATCTTACCATACCAACGTAGTGTATTTGGTCTCCAAGTCCAGAATGTCCTAATAACAATGCATTATTTTCCATATATATATTGTTATAAGTTTAATTATGTTTAAATAAATGTTATATATATTAATTAATGATAAACATCTACGAACCAAATATAATAAACTATTCTAGTAGTGCTAATCATGCAATTAAAAGTGGATGGATTTCAAATCATGGCAAATTCGTTGAATTGGCAAATGAATTATTGAAAGATATTACAAATTCAAAACACTCTATTTTGATGTCAAACGGAACGTGTGCAACACATTGTTTATTTTTAGCATTAAAATTTAAATATCCTAATGTAAATAAAATTTATATCCCAAACAATTGTTATGTTGCTGCATGGAATGCCGTACTAATGGAATATAACATTAACCAAATAGAATTGATGAAAATGAATATCAATACATGGAATATTACTACTGACGAAGAATATATAAAAACATTAGATGAAAATGCAGCTGTGCTAATAGTTCATAATTTAGGAAATATTATAAATGTTCCACGATTGAAACGAATAAGACCAGATTTAATTTTTCTAGAAGATAATTGTGAAGGTATGTTTGGAAAATATGAAAATACATTTTCGGGAATGAGTGAATCTTCATTGTGTTCATCGTGTTCATTTTATGGTAATAAAATAATTACAACTGGAGAAGGAGGTGCATTTTTTACACAAGATGAAGCAGTTTATAACTATATAAAATCAGTTTATAGTCAGGGTATGTCTGAAACTAGATATTTACATAATTTGCATGCGTATAATTATCGAATGACTAACATTCAATCAGGATTTTTATATGATCAATTGGATGACCTTGAAAATATTTTAGAAAATAAATACAAAATATTTCAAACTTATGATAAATTACTAGAAGGATTGGTTAAATTAGGTAAAATAGATTTAATAAAACACGAGGAAAATACAATACATTCACCATGGATATATGCGTTACGAATAGTAAATAATACTAAAACAATTGAAGAAACTTGTGTTTTTTTCAAAGAAAATAATATTGACATTAGACCATTTTTTTACCCAATAAATGCTCACGAACATCTAAAAATGGTGGAAAATAATGACGAAACAAGTCATATTCTCAACAAAGAAATTATAATGATTCCATCATCCCCCAATATTACATATGAAGAACAGAAACTAGTGGTTGATGTTATTTATAACTTTATAAAGTATTAAATTACAAGGGAGTATAATAAGAATTTATTATTTAATATTTTACATTATATAATGAATTAATTGCATCACAATTAAATACACAAATTTGACTATTTCTATTTACATCATCCCTTTCCACAAAGGAATCATCTATAAAAATACTATTTTTATCTGTTATGAAGCTAGATTTATTCTCATTTTTTTTAACAACTTTTATTTCATCAAATAAATATTCTGAGATAATAAAATTTTGTAATTTAACAATGGGGTTAGTATTTCTTGTAAGTAATATTATTTTTTTTGATTCATTTTTACAATAATATAAAAATTTTATAACTTCAACATTTACTTTATCTTTTAGAATGATAGTATCATCTAAATCAACATATACGTTGTCATAAAATAAATTTAAATTATATTTATTTTCATATGTTTTATAACATGATACATTATTTTCATATTTATTTATGTTAATATAATTTATTGGATAACCTAAATAATTGCATATAGTTAATAAGGGACCATTATAACCATAAGCACGATGTAATGCAGCTGCTCCAGGTATTCTAGGTGCTATTTCAAGTAATGTAAGTTTGGAATCTACATTATATTTAACCTGAAAAAACCAGGCACCTATAAATTCAATATTATTATTAATTATTTGTCCTATTTTTTTAAATTCTGGATTATTGCGATGTTCAGTCAAAATTGACAATCCATTAACTGATTTAGTTCTTTGTCTCCCTTCACAAAAAATAAGGTTTCCGTTAGATGTAAAACAATCAATCGTATATTCATCCCCAGGTAAAAAATCGCATATAATATAATCATTTATTAATTTTGTATACTCATTTAATTCACTATTATTATTAACTTTGTACGCATCTCTTGATCCATAACCTTTATCTGGTTTAATAAAAACAGGATAATAAGTTACTTGTTCTTTATGATATATCTTAGGAACGTTAATAACATCTTGTAATTTTTGGTAAGTATCACTTTTCGAAATACATAACTGACATGTTTTATATGGTGAAGACAATATTCCAACATTTAATATGCTTTCATGTTTTTTTAAAAATAGCATTACACTATCAAATGCTGGATATATACATTTTATATTATATTTTTTTATAAGATTTTGTAAAAATAGTATAGTTTCATTTTCATTAGTTATAAATGGTGCATTTGTTACTAGATTTTTGAATTCATAATATGAAAAATTTGTAATATCATTGTCTGCACCTATAATATTAATCCATCTTACAAACTTTAAAGAATCAAATATTTCACGCGAAGTTCCAGTTGCAGAAGGAAAAATTAAAACGTTTATTTGTTCCATTATAATATTATTATAATAATTGATTTAAATACTTTATTGTAAATTATCATAAAATAATGGAAACTACATACAAAATCTCTAAAAGAAATGTATTAAAAAATGAATTATTTGAAAGTATAGATAAGAATATTATATTCACACAAGATAATATTTATTATAATTTTATAAGAGAACATATAAAGAGTTTTTTGACCGAAACATTGTCTAATTTAAAAAATAAATTAATTTTAGAAATTGGACCAAAAGAAAATGATGAAGAACGAATAGATTCTGTAGATAATTGTATTGAGACCTGTGATATTATTGAAAATAATACTACATATGTCGCCGATTTAACTAAAAATAATAATATACCAGATGAAAGATATGATGTTATATATTGTTTAGAAGTTTTAGAGCATACAAAAGAACCATGGAATATGATTGAACAACTATATTTAAAGTTGAAAAAAAATGGTGTGTTACATTTATCAGTACCTTTAAACTTTCGATTACATGGACCGATTCCAGATGGGTTTAGAATAACAGAATATGGATTAAAATATTTACTGGAAAAAAACCATTTTAAAATAATTCATTTTGAGTGTATATATGATGAAAATAGACCAGCATTCCCAATCCATTATAACATTAGTTGTATAAAAAATTAGAACATTTTTAAGTTTTGTTCTACAATATTCATTATTTTATATATCTCATTTATTGTATAGCAATTGTTCTGAAAATTAAATACTTGTTTAATATCCAACCCATTTATTTCTACATTATATTTTATTGTATTATCATAATCAAAAATATTTCTTATTTTATCTATTTTTTTTGATGATTGTATGATAATTTCATCATAAATATAAGAAAAGTATTTTATTGGTTCTATAAATAAATGGAAATATCCTTCATTACAATTTAAATGAACGATTAATCTATTTATTTTATAACTTTTTTGCTCTTTTAATGTAGAGTTTGATATTAAATTTATTTTATTTTTTATACGAAATCGTATATCATTGTTATCGATACATTCCTTACATAATTTAGTCCATCGGTTTATTTCAATATTTTGTTCTCTTAATTCATCCATTTGATCCCATATAATTAAATTAATTTTTTTCATAGAGTCATACAATGTCTTATACTCTGTAATAAATTCTCTTAACTTATCATATAAAATTTTATATTCTTTTTGAACATCTTGCTTACGATTATCCTTTATTTTATCACACTTTATATCTAAAATGGTTAATTTATCAATTGCTTCACCGAGAGATACAGGTAGTTCCAAATTCATTATATAATTTAAATATCGATTAAATTTAAATTATATTAACTTAATTACATTATTACATTATTATTAACATCCAAATTTAGGTGTCATTCTACGACAATGAAAAGGATAATTATCTAATGAAGTCCAATCTAAATTATTTATCTTATTAGCATAATCGGGACAATGTTGTATTTGTCTTTTTTCAATGTATAAATTTGTTTCATCTGGTAAAATTTTTTTTACTATTTTTTTATGTTTTGCTATACACATATTAAATAATCCGTTATCACAATCATTACCTTGAAAAAACGGAGCTTCATTATGATAAATTGACCGATTACGATCGATATAATTATAATTTTCACAAAGTTCTACCCACTCTTTAATAACTTGCATTGATTTGACATTTTTTTTTATAATCATTAAACCCGCGTAGCAAGATATATCTAATTTATCTTTCATTTCAGGATAATAATTCATTATTGCATCCATTTTTACATATTCTCTTGCATGATATATTTCACTAGTACCAAATGTAAGAATACATTTATCATCTTGCAACTCTATAAAATACTCTTTTAACCTTTCTAAACCATTTATATTCAAATGAAAACCTGCATCACAATAAACCATTATATCATTTTCATCTATTTGTGATAATGTGTCATAAATAACTTTAGGTTTCCATATCCATAAACCAAAACCAATGGGATTTGATGCAATAAAACGTATATGTTTTTTATAGTAATCTTTAATATCAAATTCATTTAATGATTTGATTTCATCAAAAATATTGAAACTTTTTGCTTGTTCAATAATACGATTAGGTGACATATACTTTTTATTACAAAATGTAACAAAATGTTTTTTTGACATTTTATAAATATTAATAATTATATTTATATTTATATTCTAACTTAATTAATGTAATACATCATTTGTATTTGATGCAACATAATGTACCATATTTTCATCTATAAAAATCATGTTTTGATTATATTTTTTAAAATTTTCAGTTAAAAACAATGTATCGCTTTTCCAATCATATTTTGGACCTTCTTTAAAATTATTTTCTTTAACGATATGTGTTTTATAAGTTTGCATTCCATAATGCATCCAAATATAATCTTTTGTTTTATAGTCGTTCATCCATTTTCCTGAATAAAATCTATATATATCACCTCCGCCTTCATAGATTAAAAATAATTTATCATATATTTTAACTTCATCCAAATTGATTTTTGTAAATACATTTAAATCACTAGATTTTTCAGTTATACCTTTCTGGAATGAATGTGTTAGTATAGAAGGATCATGTTTCATAATAATGTGATTTAATATTTCAAAGTATTGCGGATGATAAAAATCATCTGCACCCCATATTGTAACATAATCTGTATCTACATACTCATCTTCCAAACATTTATTATAATTTTCACCAACACCGGTCACTTTATCTTGAACTAAACATTTTAAAAAGGGAAATTTATTTTCTAATCTCCTAGATTCATCATGTAAATTTATATCTAAATATCTTGGACTCATTGATACAATCACTTTATCAGGTTTTATTGTATATTTTTCTATAGATTCTAATGTTTGTTCCATTAATTTTATATGTTTATCTACACATGCAATAACTACAGTAAAACTAACCATTTAATATAGAATTTAATAATATATTTAAGTGTTGTATTTGTATAATTTTATATTAAAATCAATTGTATTAATAGTTATACTTTCTGAAGTTTCTTCTACTATCTCTTTAATCTTATAATTACTCTTTTCAGGTAAAATTTCAGCGTGTGTTATTTTATTATCATTGAATAATGGCAACTGATAATGTACAAAAGAGTATGCGTGTATTTGATTTTTTATTTCATTTGCTGTTTTTCTATAATCTATATTTATATTTTTAAAATCGAGTGTTTTTAAAGAATAGTAAGAAGCGTTCACAGATGATTGTTTATAACATTTAAAGTCATCGTTTATAATATTTAAAATATTTTTTTTTAGTAACTCAAAACCATATTTATTATATTTTAAATAAATATCTAAAGCTACATCTGACGATAATATTGGAAATATATATTGTTCGATTATATCACCAGTATCAATACCAGCATCTATTTTATGTAATGTAACCCCTGTTTCTTTTTCGTTAAATAATATAGGTAGACATGATGTATAAACTCCTTTATATTGAGGTAATTTTGAAAAATGTATGTTAAATAATTTCTTTGAATTAAATAAATCTGGCTTTAATATTTTATCAAACTCGCATGATAAAAATAAACAATCCATATTATATGCATCTTTTAGATTAATTATTTTAATATTTAGATTTTGTGCTTTTTTTTTCAATGAAGGTTGCCAACTATCAACACCATCGTCTGTTTTATTTACAATTACATAATAGTTATATTGACTAAAATTTTCTAACATATAAGATAACATATTACAAGCCATTTCATTTTTCCCAGCAATAATTATATTAAAGTTTAATTTATTATCTGAATTCATTAAATTAATATATAAATATTATTTAAATATTATTTAGATGTTATTAAATTTAAAAATTTCGTTTTAATAATAAATATGTTTTTTAAATATTTATTATTAGATCTTGATGATACGTTGTATGATTATACATATTCACATGACAAAGGTATAGAAAAGTAAACATTTTGTAGATGGATAGAAAAAAACTATGAAGAAAATATACGTTCAAATAATGAATTCTATGTCGATAATGTTTTAAATCAAAATATTAAAATGGGGTTGAAAGTTAAAGCATTTCAAGTAGAGAATTATATATGTTGGGGACTCCAGATGACTATGAAACATATAATTATTGGCAAAATTTTTTTCATAGATGTCCTTGGCATCCATATAGCAAAGACCTAGATATTACAATTATAAACTGATTACCATGTATCGTAAATAACTTCTCTAGTCTTCATGTAATCTTTAAACACTTTAAATTTTTGTACTTTATTATATTTGTGATATGTTATAAAATGTGGAACAAATCTTTCTCCTTGAATTCTACAAATAATTGAATAAGCAGAATTACATAGTTTACCAAATCCTGATAATTTTTTAAATAATTCTATTCCTTTATTTTTAAATATATAAAAATAGTCGGGCGTTAAGTTATCGTCTGACCATGGAAATTCATTTTCATTTAATTTTAAAAAAGTAGATGGAACATCCGGATTTTGCTTTCTTAATTTTTTATATTCACTTTTTATTGAAAATGGTGTTATTATATCATTGTCTTTTAATTTTAAATCATTGAATATTATAGGATTAAAAAACGTAAGATCAAATCTACACAAAAATATATAATCATATTCTATTTTATCATCAATTAAATTTAAAACTTTATATGTGCTATGCCATCGACTCATTCCTGCTATAATGAGTGTTTGTGAACTATGAGGTAAATAATCTAATGTTGCTCCTGTATTCATAAAATCTATAAATTTAATTGGTTTTCCATTGTTAAAATCATACTCAAATTTTTCTTCTACTATATATTTTTTTGGTTTATACATTTCTATAATCTTATTAATATTTTTATGATTGTATGTATGAAAATAAACATCAAAATCATGCTCTTTATTATTATTAAAAATATTTTTGTTATATGATTCATATGATTTTTCAGCAATATTTAACATTTCATCACTGCTTGTTGATGGTACTGTTGGTGATTCACTAGGACTACCTGATAGTCCATATAAACAAAATGCTATTTTCATAATTATATTATTATATAATATAATATTTTTAATACAATAAAAATGTTATATATTCTAGTATATTAAATTATAACCTCCAATTATAAAATATCTAGTAAAACATGTATCATAATGATTAAGCAAACTATGAACAATGTCTCCATTACAATGATTCCTTAAATAATAAGGAATAAAATGATGAATATTAAAATTATTTTCAACTGATAAATTTAAAAAATTATTACCCAATAATGTCTTTGAATGTGCTAAACCCATTTTTACTATACTTACTTTATTTTCAGGTTTAAAAATCATCCAATGATCAACAACATGGTCATCTTTATCCAGTTTTCGCCGTTCTATAAGATTATCATCTGTATTTATATGTTTATTATCAGTTAAATTAAATGGTTCATTATTAATGTATTTCAAACTATTTTCAGCAAACATGTACTGATTTAATTTCAAATTTATTTTTGAAAAATCAAATGGTTTTAAAAAATTCAAATCAAATCTACACAAAAATATATAATCATATTCATCTTTTACTAAACTTAAAACTTTATTTACACTATCGTGTCTAGATAAGAATGGAATATTTTGTTTTGAAGGAGAAACATTTTTTGTTATACTAATTATTTTATCGTCTACTATATATTTTTTTGGATTATACATTTCTACTATCTTATTAATATTTTCATGACTTCTAGTATGAAAATATATATCAAAATCTACATCTTTATTGTAATCAAAAATATATCTTTTATACGAATTATATGAATGTATCATTATATCGATACTATTTCCATTCATTTTTTCACTTTCAATACTTTTGTAATTATTATCTCCAGATAAACCGAATAAACAAAAAGCAACTTTCATATTATTTATAATTAACGAAAAGTATTTAAATTTAAATATATTAATTTATTAAACTATTATGAATAAAGATGACTTAGTGAATATAAAAAAAATAGAAAAAAAATGTAATATATATTATAATCATATTAGATGTGAAAATAATGAAAAAATATATACAAGTTCAATAACACATGATGATGGTACAATGTATATTAAACCTACAAAAATAGAAAATATAAAAAATGAAACATGGGAAAAAAAATATCAACGATATAAAATTATATCTTCTATTCTTAAATCAAACGATTTTGCCAATTTAGAATATATATGGCAATCAAAACAATTATTAGATGCTCCTAATAATATAAAAAAAGTTGAAAACATTAATGAGATTATTTTTTACTATCCATATCCAGAACATTGGCCTTTTGCACATTATATAGGTTATGGATATCAATATTTTTATTATTATGTTTACTTAAAAAAAATGTATCCTAATATAAAAATTATTATGAATTATAGTACTAATAATAGTAGTAATAATAAATTTTGGATGTTTTTAAAGGATATACTTAACTTGGAAAATATTTTATATATTGATAAAGAAACATTATTTATAAATAATGGTATAACATATTGTATTTATTCACAAATGGATAGTCCTGTAAATTTTACAAATGAATGTATACAATTTTATAGTAATATAGCACAAACATCTTTACTTAAAAATCATATTAATCTAAAAAATAAATTATATCCAAAAAAACTATTATTTTTAAGAAAAGATGCACAACTACCCGAACATTCTAAAAGATTACTTGAAAATAGAAAACAAATTTCTGAATTTTGTAAAAAATATGGTTACGTAGATATTGACCAAACAACATATTCACCAGAAGAAGTGATTTATTTAATAAATAATGCAACACATTTAATAAGTGAACATGGTACCGCTATTTTCCACTTACTTTGGGCTAATAAAAATGTTAAAACTATTATATTAGTTTGGACTTATGAACCATACCATATAACACCAAATTTTTATTCTCAAAGTAATAAATATTTAAAACTAATGCCGCCTTGTAGTGGTAAAATGCTTGAAAGAATATTAATTTATAATGATTGTAAAGTTATTTTAAATAATAACAATACAATGTTTGACATATTAAAAGGTAATTATGATAATTTGCCTCAAGGAGATTTGGCAATTCCAAAAAATAGAAACTTTTTAAATTTTGATGAATTAGAAAAAGAAATACTCAATTTAATATAATTACAATTCTAGAAAATCATCAAGATTATCAATTGTCTCAGTTTTATCAAATTCTAAATTAGCCAATACAAGTATAGATGTATTGATAGATTTAGAATTAAAAATTATCCATGTATTTCTTTCTATAAAAATATTTTGATTTTTAGTTAATATATATTTTTCCTTTTCATTTCGTTTATTAATTAATTCTATTTCTAATTTACCATTTATAACGGATATATATTCGTCGCAATTAATATTTGCATGATTGCCTCTATTATTATTATTATTAACATTAAAATTGTCAATGTAAAAAAATCTTTTTGTGTCAAAACTGAAGTTATTCATACAATGTAATTGACCATTTTTATTTTCAGTTATAATTGTTGTACAATTAGTTACTTTTCTGGTTCGCTTTTCAAACATTTCTTTTATGGCATTACATATATATTCTATTTGCTCATTAGTTAATTCGGGAAACATGGGTAATGATAATATTTCATTTGATAACTCAATGCTATTCGTACTATTTAAATCTAAATTGTTAAAACATTCTAACGTTGAACAACTAATTGGATAGTGAATTAATGTAGTTATACCTTTTTGACTTAAATAGTATTGCAAATCGTCCCTTAATTTACTTTTTATAACGTATAAATGATAAACTGGTAATGAATTATCTAAACTAATTGGTAAATCTATTTCTTGAACATCTTTTAATAATTCGTGATATTTTGCAGCATGTTTCCTTCTTTTTATATTATTTTCGTCTAAATATTTTAATTTTACATCTAATATTGCTGCTTGAATAGTATCCAATCTGCTATTTCTTCCTAGTACATCATGCTTATATTTAATGACACTTCCATTATTTCTAATTTTTTTAATTTTATCATTCAATTCAGAATCATTAGTAGCAATTCCTCCTCCATCTCCATAAGCACCTAAATTTTTACCTGGATAAAAGCTAAAACATGCCATTTTACCAAAAGACCCTATTTTTTTATTATTCCATTTTGCACCATGTGCTTGTGCAGCATCTTCGATTAGTGTTATGTTTTCTTTTTTGCAAATATCACATATAATATCCATATTAGGAACTAATCCGTAAAGAGGTACTACAATTACAGCTTTTGTATTTTCATTTATTTTTTTTTGAAAATCATCTATATCTATTTGGAAAGTATCTCTATTTACATCACATAAAATTAATTTACATTTATTAGAAACCACACCTAGACATGTTGCTACGTATGTATTACCTTGAACTATGATTTCATCATTTTCCTTTAAATCTAAACATTTAAGAGCGATTTCGATTGCATCGGTTCCATTTCCCAAACCACTAAAATAGTTGGTACCGATGTATTTCGCAAAATTTTTTTCAAATTCGTTTAGCTCTTCACCTAAAATGTAATTGCCTTTATTTAAAACGTTTTGTATAGAATTATCTACTTCTTCTTTAATCGACTGATAATTCTTATTTAAATCTAAGAATGGAATATTCATTAATATTCTATAAATAAACTATAATGTTAACTTTAAATTTAAATTGCGTAAGTAATAGAAATAAAAAAGGAATGCTTTTATTAATGAATATATTAATTACTGGCGGTTATGGTTTTATTCCTTCTAATTTTATAAATTATTATTTTGAAAAAAATAAAGATAAAATTAATATTTTGGTAAATATTGATTGTTTATACTATGCAGCAAATGAAAAAAATGTATCAGATAAAATAAAAAACGATAATAAATATATTTTTATAAAAGGAAATACAGGAAATAATGATTTAGTAAAATATATTTTTACGCAATATAAAATTACACATGTCATAAATTTTGCAGCTCATAGTGCGGTTGATGCATCTTTTCAAAACTCTTTACAATATACTCAAGACAATGTATTATCAACGCACGTTTTATTAGAAAATGCGCGTTTATATAATAAAGTAGAAAAATTCATTCATGTTTCTACAGATGAAGTATATGGTGATTCACAACATGACGATATTTGTTCAAAAAAAGAGCAAAGTATCTTATGTCCGAATAATCCTTATTCTGCTACAAAAGCGGCTGCTGAAATGATTGTTGGTTCTTATGCAAGATGTTATAACATGCCTATTATAATTACACGAGGTAATAATGTATATGGTCCAAATCAACATCATGAAAAACTTATACCCAGATTTATTAAATTATTAAGAGAAAATAGAAAGGTTACGATTCATGGTGATGGTAGCTATGTTAGATCATTTTTACATTCAGAAGATACTGCAAGAGCTTTTGAAATGATATTAGATAATGGAAATGTGGGTGAAATTTATAATATTGGAACAAATGACGAGTATTCAATTATGGATATCACAAAAAAAATAATTAAATTAATTAAGAAAACAGAAAATTACGAAGAGCATATAGAATATGTAAGTGATAGAATTTATAATGATATTAGATATTTTATTGATACTGGTAAACTTGAAAACATGGGTTGGAAACCAGAAAAAATATTCGATGAAGAATTGACCAATTTATGTAATTTATATTAACGATTGTCTGTAAAATAGAGTAATTTAAACATATATATTTGGCTGTTCATCTGGTTCCAAATTATAATGGTTGTAAAACTCTTCAAAACGCGTGTTATCATTTATATATATTTCTGTATCATCAAAATCTACTTTATGATTTTTATGATCTATTATACCATCATATTCCTCTATTCTATTTTTCCATAAAGGGCTGAAACTCGCATAATACAACCAATCATCATAATAACATTGTTGCCATGTTTTCGTTGTTTGAACTATTGTTAATTGATTTTTATCAACATTACTAATGTGCGTTTTGTAGGTTCGTTGTTCTCTTAATATTTTATACACTTTTGATGGGTAATATTCTTCAAATGTACTTATGTAAGGCATCAAATCAAACATTGTTTCACTATCTTGACTTGTTGCATCTGTATCATTAGAATTTACATACTCAAAATGCCGCGTATTGCTTGATGTTTGATTTGTATGTATACTATCCAATAATGGATATATATTTGCAATAATTGTTATCATCGTTCCTTGAAAATATTTACTTGTTATATATTCATTCTCATTTGCATTTGTATACTGGTTTAATGCCAATTCTATTTTTTCCAATTCATCGCTTTTCTCTTCTTTTATTTTTAAAAAGTGACTAATATTTTGAATGTTTTGTTTTGAAATAGAATGCAACAAACTTCGAGAGCTACTATCATAATCTTCCAGCCATTTAGGTTTTTTCCCTTTGAAAAGTGTTACTTTACCATGTTTCGATGTTTGACGATATGTATCTAACAGATTTTTCACCAAATTTGAATATTTTTGATTATATATTTTCTCTAAAAATAAGTGGATATATATTGCTTTCTCTTCGCGAATTGTTTCAAACTTCCATTTTGAATAAAGTTCGTCTAATTCTGGTAATAAATCCTTATTATGAAAAGAAACATAGCAAAAATATAACGAAAAGAGAATTTGTATGGTATCTTCTTCAAACCCACTCATATACAATTCATAACACCAAAACAGGATCTCATCGTAACCTATTTTATTTTCAAAACAATACCAAATAGATTCTACTACCTCGTCTTTAGGATAAAGTAAACGTGTGAATATTAACCCTTCATATTTGTTATTCTCTTGATACGAAATCTGTTTTGTTTTTGCCATATTTTAGCAATATTTGTTTTTATATTCGTAATATATTTAACTAAAATTATTCAATTTTTATTATTTCTCTTGCTATATTAAAATGGGAAACCCTTGGATGGACCACGTACAATCTACACGCAAAGCTAATCCTAG
>Ga0209632_10001806_pt1 | contig 21215 bp, 18 predicted proteins | sample COG_10_FD_184754 | JGI IMG/M metagenome (GOLD analysis project Ga0209632, IMG submission 184754) | Pelagic Microbial community sample from North Sea - COGITO 998_met_10 (SPAdes) (version 2) | ecosystem: Environmental > Aquatic > Marine > Neritic zone/Coastal water | place: Helgoland, sampling... | reverse complement strand
CCTCAATGGAAAACTCACGACGATGATCACGAATGAAGGCGTACTTTACTCGTGGTCGCTGGCAAAGTACGCGGCGGCCTTTTTTAGAATGTCGCGCTCCTCTGTCATTCGCTTAACGTTAATTAGGGACACTAACAATTTAACAACTTAGCCGTTAATTAGGGACACTAACAATTTAACAACTTAGTAAAAAAGACAAGGGGACACTAACAAGATAACAACGTAACAGATTGAGTTGATTGAACGCTCTTAACTTTTCCATTTACTGCTTGCTGCCAAGTAGGGCGGCAGGGCACGCGGCGGCCTGATATTCCAAACAATACAAACTTGCCCGAATTTTCAGATCGAACATCGGCTAGGGTAGTCAATAGTGTGGAAATGCAGGGAGATTTACGAGGTTTTCGGGGGAGGCAAAATACTATTTCATGCAAAGGAGGCATAGACTAGGATGGAGATAGCTTTTATCCTACTTATACTCATAACTAGCCAGTATTTATTTTCCGTTATTCTACTAGTTAGAATTTTCCCTCATTTTCTAATTTCATTGCCTGTTAGTAGCGCTTGTCGCCATCATTGACTCAACTATCTCTAAAGCCTAAAGTCCTACTAAGCACACATTCACCCGTTAGTTAGGATCTCAGATAGCTCACCTCTATGATTACTCAAGGTTTTGATTTTATCGCGGCTATGTTCGGCCTGTGTGGAGTTCTAGTTTGGATTGAACACCGTTATCAGGTGGCTTTTTTCCGCTGGTTTCCTTCTATAGTGCTCATCATGTTCGGATCGATGGCTCTCTACACGATTGGACTATGGGAATTCACGGATGAAGTTCGTGCAGCACGGGAAACTCTGAGAGACAATCTCATTCCTGCGATGCTGTTTCTAATGTCACTGAAGTTCAATTTGGTTGTGATTAAGAAACTTGGCGCGCGATTGATTGCCTTATGTCTTGCATCCACCTTATCCATCATGCTCGGCTTTATTATCACTCACCAGATCATGCATGGATTTCTTGGTGATGAAACACCACTTACCTTTGCCACCATGTCTGCTGGCTGGACAGGCGGGACTCAAAACTTTGTCGCCGTAAAGGAAGCACTTTCCGTCACCGATGAAGCGATGACTTACACTTTACTCATGGGCGCACTGTGTTATTCGTTTTGGCTGGTTGTCATTCTTGCTTTGAAACCCTTTAAAGCTAGGTTTGACAAATTCCTGCGAGCTGATGACAGCGGGCTGGATAATGTTCTAGGTTCTCTGAAAGCAAATTCCAAAGAACAGAAACTAAACTTACCCTCTCTAATGATGATGCTGGGTCTGTCCCTTTTAGTTGCTTCGTTTAGCAACCATTTGGGTGCTGCCATTGCATCTGTTGGCCTACTGAGCCCGATGATCTGGATAATAATTATTTCTTCAGGGCTCGGGATGGCCACTGCTCCAACCGCACTTGGCAGAATGCCTGGAAGTGAAGAAATTTCTGGCACGATGTTATATGTGATAGTGGCACTTATAGGTGCTGAAGTAAGTCTAGGAGCCATAAGTCAGGCGCCCATGTATATTCTTTCAGGGTTTATGATTCTGACAATTCATGGCGCCTTGCTCCTGTTTGCTGCACGACTATTGCGAATGAACCTGCTACTCACAGGCATAGCTTCCATAGCAAATATCGGTAGTGCTCCTTCCGCAGCAGTAGTCGGCGCCGCTTATGGCCGCGAACTCGTTCCTGTCGCAATAGTTATGGCTCTGATTGGATCCATGATCGGCTCCTTTGTAGGGCTTGCTGTTTCTGAGGTTCTACTCTGGCTCACTCCATCAATTTAGCATTCGATGCTAGGAAGGTTTTATGTGTCAAAAATATATAACTCACTGTATTCGAATTTTGTTCGCAGCAGTAATGCTAGCAGGGTGCTCTCCCGCTTCTGTTGATACAACTGAAGATCTGAGATCTCTCGAACAAGCCGCTATCGCCTACTCTGCTGCCGCAAGCGCCAAGGATGCTGCTGCCGTCATATCCATGTACGATGAGAGTGTTCTTATGGTGCCACCCAATGCTGAATTTGTAGACGGACCACAGAACTTAGCCAATCATCGGTTCGGGTTCATTGAAACAGCCGGTATACAGCTCGAGTTTGAACTAGTACGCGCAGAAGTCTCAGATGCAGGTGATATGGGGTGGACGCTTGCCGTTGGTGACATCACTATTCCAACAGAAACTGGAACGCCGGATAAGGACATAGTTCGAGATTTTCACACCTGGAAAAAACAGAGTGATGGATCATGGAAAGTCGTTATCGATATGTGGAATTCGGGCATTATCGAGTAGGCAGTCGAATCATTACACCACAAACAAGCCTAAACCTGTTTGGGTTCTTCTGTCCCGAGCCGCCATCTTCTTTTATCCATCACACAGAATACGCACCTCATAATCTTAAAATATTAAATTGTGGGTGTTTCTCTATATTGTAGAAAGTATTTTAGTTATAACTAAAACTAAGGTATTTTTAGACCGACCCCACTTATTGAGTACAGGTGAAAAAAATGGAGCGCATTAATAAAAAAGTGGCTGTGCTATTTGCATTCATTCCGATTGTCATAGTATTCGCACAAGATTTCACGCCCAGTGTATTTGACCGACCCAGTGTTCCGATCCCAATGAATACGGCAGATCCAAGCTACGATTTATGGAGTCAATTGCGAGATGACTCGGGAGACCCCGTTCGTGAACCCGGCCCCTTTTATCCTGGCACAAGATCGGGGGCACTTACCTTCTTCAACCTACCGATGGCGGCAAATCCCGAGGATTTGATAGCTGGAGAAGTCGATGTAGCTATTCTAGGCGCAACAATCGACATGGGTGTAGGGATGCGCGGCGCGAGATATGGGCCTAATGCCATAAGAGGAAGTATTACTGCGGGGGGTGGGAATCTGCCACATATGCATACCGGTATTGCCTGGAAGCAAGAACTGAAAGTCGTTGATTACGGCAATGCGCCCATCGACAGATTCAGCACAGAACGCAGTATGCCAATGGTGCGAGAATTAGTTAGAGAAATTGCGTCAACCGGAGCTATACCTCTTATCATTGGGGGAGATCACTCTTTGGAATATCCAGACGTTGCTGCAGTGGCAGACATTTATGGCAAGGAAAATGTGGGTGTTATTCATTTCGATGCTCACTACGATGCCGCTACTGAAGGCTATGGCGGACACCTTATTTCCCATGCTCAACCTATCGCTTTGTTGATTGAGGAAGGCCATATACTGGGTGAAAACTACATACAAGTCGGGCTACGAGGCTATTGGCCAGGTGAAGATGGATTCGAGTGGATGCGCGAAAACAATTTTCGCTATCACACTATGGCTGAAATAGAACGAGATGGCTGGGATGCCGTGATGGAGCGAATCCTGGCTGAAGCCAACGATGGCCCAGAGTATTTATATGTGTCATTCGATATTGATGTGTTGGACCCAGCATATACGCCAGGCACTGGAACTCCAGTATCAGGAGGATTAACACCGAGGGAAATGTTTCCGTTGATCAGAGCTCTGTGCACTGAAAATAATTTAGTAGGGTTCGAACTAGTCGAGCTTAATCCCTTGGTTGACCCGGGATACACAACGGTCCTGAATTCAAGCGCTCTGGTGCAAGAATGTCTTACGGGAATTGCGATGCGTAAGTCTGGTATAAGCGATGGAGGTTATCTGAACCCGCTAACGGTGGAGGACGCTATTCCTGACCCTCCTTCTCTGAACTAGAACAAGAGAGCCATCAAAAAAAATACTGCTAACTAATTCGTTCAATCGCTCAAGCGATAGAAACAAAAAGGTAAGAGTAAAAATTCAAAAGTTATAGAGTTCTTGATTTGCAATCTATGGCACACTTCCTGCGATTAAGTGCTGGCATGGTTTCTAAACTTTGCAATGTAACAAGTGATGTTGAAAATATGCTCGACTGGCGGGCATTGTATGTCAACAATCTCAAGAGCAGATACGGCAATATATTACTGTTCCTACAGAATAGAAGAAAAGGGTGAACATGTACGACTTTTATAGCGACACAAAATCCATACCGACCAAGGAAATGCTTGAATCGATTGTTTCAGCGCCATTGGGCGATGAACAAAAGGCCGAGGATCCTACAACAGCGAAGTTGGAGACCCGAGTTGCCAAGCTTCTTGGAAAAGAAGCCGCCGTGTTCATGATTTCTGGCACGATGTGTAATGAGATTGCGGTCAAAGTGCACTGTGATCCTGGGGACGAAGTTATTTGTGATGCGTCTTCTCATCTTTTAAATTTCGAGTGTGGGTCGCCAGCGGCACTGAGCGGCGTTTTGCTTAACCCCCTGCAGGGTACAAATGGAATCTTCACTTCAGCGGATGTAAAAAATGCTATTCGGCCTAAATCTCGTTATATGCCAATAAGTAAGATGCTTCTGGTTGAACAGACCGCCAATTTGGGTGGGGGTGCAGTATGGCCACTGGAAACAATAGACGCCGTCGTTGGAGAAGCAAAGAGCCATGGCCTCGTCGCCCACATGGATGGCGCTAGATTACTTAACGCGGTGGCAAAAAGTGGAATTTCACCAGCTAGGTATGCTCGAGATTTCGATACCGTTTGGATCGATTTTTCGAAAGGCTTAGGTGCACCTTGTGGTGCGGTGATCGCAGGAACAACAGATTTTTGTCTCCAGGCTTGGCGCCAAAAGCAGGCTCTGGGAGGTGCAATGCGTCAATCTGGTGTTCTAGCTGCAGCTTGTCTCTATGCTCTGGATAACCATATCGAACAGCAGACTATGGACAATGAATTAGCCGCTTCAATAGGAGAGCGAATAATGGCTTTCCCTCAGATAACCAATGTAATGCCTGTAGACACAAACATTATTGTGTTTGACGTGGCGGATAATGCTCCGACGGCGACAGAAATAGTTGATCGCATGAAAGATCGAGGGGTGTTATTGGGCGCTTTTGGTGAAAGACGATTACGCATTGTGACTTGCCTCAACGTCGATAAAAATGCTGGCGATGCGCTCGTAACCGAATTAGCATCCGTTTTGAGTGATTGATCATCGTAGCTTCCTTCTTCTCTCTTCCAATCTTTCATTGAGACTCCATTGATCACAAATTTCCAAACCAGTGATGCCTGCTCACACATCCAAAGTCAGGAGGTTTTTTTTGCATAGATTCAAACCTTCATTCTGGGTTTTGCTCATATGTCTTGCGTTAGGGCTCTATGCTTACAATGCGGTCACACCGAAATGGGTTGAACAAAAGACAATTATACAAGTAGCTGTCAACGAACTAGGCCAGTATTCCTACATTCAAGCGGATCAACAAATCGCGATTGATGAAATCGTGCCCTATGGGGAATCTCCGCTGCGGCAAGCTGCTTTGGATCAGCTTGATGGCGATCCACAATTGGAAAGCCAGTGGGTAGTTGAAACTACCACCAACAACGATGAGCCGCTGGCATATTCGGTTTTAGAAGCCAGTAAGCACTACGGTATTTGGTCTTTACTACCTGCATTTACTGCTGTTTGCTTGTGTCTGATGACCAAAGAACCACTAACTGCTCTCTTCGGTGGTGTTGTGGTAGGTGCGTTTATGCTCGGTAAATTTAATATTACCGATGGGGTGCTCATACCTGCATTTGCGACGACTAATGCTGCAGGCATTCTTTTGCTCTATCTTTGGCTGTTAGGTGGATTACTTGGGATCTGGTCTCGCACAGGAGCGGCCCTTGCATTCGCGGAGTACACGGCTCGGAATTTTGTACGAGGCCCGAGATCAGCGAAATTGGTTGCTTGGTTATTGGGAATTGTCTTTTTCCAGGGCGGGACAGTTAGTACAGTTCTTGCGGGAGTGACTGTGAAGCCGTTGGCCGACAACAATCAAGTAAGTCATGAGGAGATCAGCTACATCGTCGATGTTACTGGCGCCCCAGTTGCGTCACTAATTGCATTTAACGCATGGCCATTGTTCGTTCAGGCGCTAATTTTTGTACCCGGTGTGGCCTTTCTAAGTACTGAAGCCAGCAGACTGAGCTTTTACTTCGGTAGTTTAGTATTCAGTTTTTATACAATTTTCGCCGTGCTAGGAGCGTTACTACTTTGCTTCGATTTCACAAAATTTTCCGGAAAAGGAATTCAGCAGGCTCGTCAACGAGCACTGGAGACCGGGCAATTGGATGCTCCAGGTGCAAACCCAATGAGTTCTGCTGAACTCCAAACTAGCCATGTGCCGGAGGGATACATTCCTCATGTTCTGGAATTCATTATTCCGCTTTCACTGTTGATTGGCATAGCCGTTGGAAGTTTTATCTTGCTAGGCTCTCCTCAAGTTAATTGGGCTTTTGGAGCTGCACTAATTGTCTCTGTAGCAATAGCCTTGTTTAAGGGAATGGATCTAGCTGGTGTTATTGATGGAATTGGCGACGGCCTGAAGGGAGTGGTCGTAGCTTCAGTAATCCTGTTGCTTGCAATTACCGTTGGAGGGATTAGTACTGAATCAGGTGGCGGACTATTTCTCGTCGAGCTTATAGGAGATGAGTTGCCTTATTACGCGCTTCCCGCAGCCCTGTTCGCGCTCTCGATGGCAATCGCATTTTCCACTGGCAGTAGTTGGGGTACATACGCTATCGCCTATCCTCTGGCTATGCCCCTTGCTTGGGCGATCGCGCAGTCCCAGGGAGTCGCGAATCCAGAACTTTACATGTCAATTTGTTTTGTAACTGTGTTAAACGGGGGTGTTTTTGGTGATCAATGCTCGCCAATTTCCGACTCGACGATATTAAGTGCAACGACCACTGCTTGCGACTTGATTGATCATGTGAAAACTCAAATCGTCCCAGCAGCATACGCTGCCGGTCTCTCTGCGATACTGTGGACTGTTGCCGCGGTCGCTGTAGCGTAGTGACTTCATTTGCTGAAGCAGCCACAGCCAAATTTGCAAAACCATTGAGCCATTTGTTCTTATAATATTCTATGAAACTCTCGATTCTTTATCGATTCATTCAAATTTTGTGCTTTCCACATCGCGTATTCTTGCTTCTACTTTGACCCAGTAGTAAATTCGTTTTTAGCTTGATACTGTCAATCACTACTCTTCACGCATCAAAGCCCCACTTATGCTCACAAGTAAATCGACTGTCAGGAAATTGCTAATCGCACTCTTGCTTGTGATTGCTTTTGCGCTGCTAGGAATATGGCAGAGACACCTATTGCTCATCTCTCCGTGGAGCATTGGGGAGCCTCCTGCATTACTCGTAGCACAAACTGAAATCAGTGCGGGCAGCTATTGGCACGACGACTATTTCCTAATCGAGCCCATTGATTCTCAAACAATTGCCATTGGTGAGCCACGTTATGCTCAGCAGAATTATAGCTATCTCCTGTTAGGCGATGAAGCAGCCATTCTATTTGATGCGGGCCCGGGAATTCGTGACATTCGCTCCGTCGCGCAATCATTGACCGACCTGCCGATTACTTTTGTCCCCTCTCATTTTCACTATGATCATATTGGTAATGAAGTCACATTTGAAACGGTGGCGGTTATTGACCTTCCCTATTTGCGAGAACGAGCAGCAGAAGACTCGCTGAGCCTCACTTGGCAAGAGCATCTGGGTAATGGTGAGGGCTTTGCACTTCCCACGCTAGAAGTGGATGAATGGTTGTTGCCTAATAGTGTTCTGGACTTAGGTGGTCGCGAACTTCAAGTACTGCATACGCCAGGGCATACTGAAGATTCGATATCACTTCTCGATTTAAGTAGCGGAGCCGTATTTACTGGTGATTTCGTCTACCCTGGAAATCTCTACGCCTTTCTCCCCACAAGCAATATGGCTGACTACCTTGTGGGAGCAAATAACCTGTTAAGGGTTGTAGAAGAAGATGCTCTACTGTTCGGAGCGCATCGAGGTCCTGACCCAGTTATACCTCGGCTTAACACGCAAGATCTAAAAGACTTGCGCGAGGCCTTAAGCCTTATTCGAAACCGACAGCTACAAGGCAGTGGAAGCTATCCGGTATCATATCCTGTCAATGAGCAGATCAGCATTCTTGCAGAACCTCGCTGGCTACAAAGCTGGCGATCCGAGTATGCAAATCAGCCCTAAGGCTAGAAAGAGTAGTGACTTATACATAAATGGCGTCAGTTTACGCACCGCCTCTGGCAATCCCAGTTCGCTTTCTGCGCTTTGGTCCGTCTCTATTCACGTATTACAAAACTACCGCACACGTACTCCAATCTCATTTAGCAAATTTTCAAGCAGCTGCTATGCACTCTATCTCTACGCGGGTGTCTCCACCCAAGCTGATTCCGACGGCGGTGCGGGCTGGCTTGTTCTCAGGGAAGAACTCTGAATAAACCTCGTTCATAGCGCCCCATTCTGCCATGTCGACCAGAAACACCGTGCATTTTACAACTCTATCCATCGACGAGTCGAAGCGCTCTAGTGCGTCTTGGATAGCTTCCAGGGTGCGCCGTGTTTCGGCCTGCACTCCTGGTTCTCCGGCCCCACCTGTCTTACCAGCTAGGAAGATCAGTCCGCCATAGCGAACACCCTCGGAATAAGGCGCGCGGGGGTTCGGATTCAAGTATTCCGGCGCAGCATCTTGCTGGGCTGCTTCAGCGGCGTAGGTACTGGAAGTGTCGGGCTGACAGGCAAGCAATATGGTAGAAAGGGCAGCAATGGCTATGACTCTGAACATGATGTTCCTCCTGAGGTTATTTATCAGTGAGGATAAGAATTATATTCCAACAAGTCTATGGATTTATTGATATGACAAAATGACGCTACTCTCTCATCGGATCGAAACCAACAAGCGGTCAGAGTAATTGATTCAGCATCGGCATTCACCTGATCAAGGTACATTGAATCCTTTGATGCTTACGATTCAGGCTTAAGCTTAGACTTAGGCTCTACTTTTCCTATCGACAGTAGAAACTCCACGCAGTCGTGCAATGAAACATCGAGCGGCCTAAATTCCATACCAAGCGTGTTGCGTATACGCTCATTACGTAATTCGCTGCCTCCCCAAACGGCTCGGAGCACGGCCTCTTTTTTCTTTATTGGATCAGGGTGTGGGTCGACAAGGTTGGCCCCTGCAAAACCTAGCTCAGGCAGAAGCCTATCGATGCTGGCGCACACGTCTTTCACGTCACGTGAATCTGTTGACCAAGCGATGAAACGCTTCTCATTTTTTACAGCGTCACCTTTCCAGCATACGAATAGGGACCTCTGCTGTGTCACGCACATCTACTGTCCACCAATTGCGATAGGCGCCTATTACATTCTCTGTATATTCCCCCCACTAGCATGGTCTCCATATTATGCTGCCAAGGCTCCGCTTCTTTTTGGTGGACGGCGAGGATGGGGCCAATATTGTCATCAGGGCAACAGGTGATTGATACCCGCTTCCGCTCGCTTTGGCCGCATCAGAGAACGCTTGTTCCCGCAAAGCCTTGCCCATGGAATAACTTTGACCACCTTCTGCCGATCGATTGGGTCGCCTACGACAAAAACTTCGAGCAAACTGCTAGCATCGTGCTTGAAAAGGATGCCGTTCTATATGGATACTATGCCCACGTGCATTTTTGCGGCAAGTACATGCGCTTCTATGCAGATTATCCCGATGGCACGCAGGAAGAACTGATCAACATCGCCAACTACAGCTACAACGGGCAGTTGAACTCTGTGTATGACGAGCCGAAGCTGGTGCCGGCATGTATACGCATCACTGCCGTAGGCGCATTCGACAACTCCGCGTAGAATCCGGCTAACCCCGACCCGTCGCGAGAACTCGTTTGGGGTGAACAGAGCTGGTTCGAAATGTTTTTTGGTTTCTTGAGCTGGAAAATTGTAGACCAGGGTAGCGACTAGTTTCCCTGGCCGGTGTAGTAAAAAAATCGTTCCAAAATACAAAAAAGGTGGATTTGATATCCGCCTTTTTTGTGCGCGTCGTCCTGCTCTGAGAAGAGTGGAAAATGTGGCCTGTCCCCAACTTAGTTACTAAATTAGTTTGACCCCGATTCCGCGTCTTCGCGGCGCGCTCCCGCCAGTATGCCCAGCATCGCTCGGTTGCCTTCGTGGCAGGCGTATTCGTATAGCGGCTGATCGATTCGTGACATGGGGTATTCGCCGCTGAACTGGGCGGTGAACACGGTAGGGTCATCTACAGTAAAGCCATAGACAATTTTGTTGGCACCTTCGCGGCGGAAAGTTTCGATAACGGTGAGATTGTCCACGGGAAATCCGCGAAAGCGATGCCAGAGATTAAAGAATTTTGTCTCCACCACCAGAATATCGCCATCCCAGCGTCCGATGGAATCTCCCATCCACTTGCGCTGTGACTCTGCTGCCTGATTGCGCTGGGCACTAATCTTTATGACGCGAGCATCGTGCACCATCTCGGCGATTACCACGACATAGCCCGGCGACTGCACGATCTGTAGATTGCTGTTGTAATTAAAGGGAGTGAGTACTGGACCGGACAGGTTTCCTACCGATACCAGGCAGCGTTCGGCCAGGCTTCGCCCCTCGGGTCCTTCGGTAGAGCGATCCGCAGCGGCGCCTCCCGCAGTGCTCTGGTCGCTGAGCCTGCGCAACATTTCCGGCACCAGAGCCGGCATTCTGCCATTGGACGGATCGGTAATGGCAGAAGTTCGGTACTCGCCGCTGATCGTGGGAATAAACATCGCTTCGTCACGCCAGAACAGGTCGTAGTTACCTACCCGAGGTAGCGACTCTGCAACCGGCGGTGCCGGTCGATTCAGGTTGACTGAGTTATTGGCGTTGTCGAAGCGCTCGTGCTGGGCGCGCTCGATAGCCAGCACCTCTGCCTCGGAATAGCTTTGCTTCTCACCAAATTCAAGCGGTCGTTCAAATGGAAATAGAGTAGCGTAACGCCATACACCTTGGAAATCCGGCGCACCCCATTCGGTACGCGGCACGCCATCATCCTGGCTGAGTGCTAGAGCGCTGCTGAGCAGTATAAGTAAGCAAAAAATTGCACGCTTCAAGGCCGTCTCCATGCATAGTCTGGCTTAGGTCACAAGACATATGGCGCTAGATTAAAAATTATTTGGGAGGAGTTAGATCTGGGCACTCCGGCGACGTTGGGAGAGAATCCAGAAGTGATAAGTAGGGACGGATCACGGTTTTTGATAATTTGCCAAACGTGGTCTGTCCCCGATTTACCTTTTTATGTTTCTCTCCGTAAGGGAATTAGTCATCTAAGCAGAAAACTGCATTAACTGCCAGAGTTTGGTTGAAGTTACCGGCATATCAACATGCCGTACTCCATAATCTTTCAAGGCACTGACTACGGCATTGATGATTGCCGGTGGTGCACCAATGGCACCCGCCTCTCCCGCGCCTTTTATTCCCAGAGGGTTAGTTAGACAGGGTACTTCGTTTCGCTTGAATCGAATCTCGGGGAAATTGCTGGCCCGCGGCATCGTATAGTCCATGAAAGTGGCGGCTATCAGCTGACCCGATTCCGCATCATAGGCGCAATTTTCCAGCAAGGCCTGTCCCAAACCCTGAGCTATACCTCCATGTACCTGTCCTTCCAGCAACAGAGGATTTATGGTCTTACCAAAATCATCCACCACGGTGTAATCAACAACTTCGATAGTCCCCGTGGCTTCATCGATTTCCAGTTCACAGACATGTGTGCCGTTGGGATAGGTCGCCTCTGACGGGGCGAAGCTTTCTTTCTCGTCGAAACTGGCGCTACCGTCAGCAGGCGCAGCCGCCTGAGCTACGGACTTGAAAGATTCACTTCTGTCCGTACCGACGATCTTAAATTCGCCATTTTCAAATTCGATATCATCAATCGCCGTCTCTAACATTTCGGCGGCTTTGAGTTTTGCTTTCTCTATGAGTATAGCAGCGGTGGCAGAAATAGCTGATCCTCCTACAGGCACAGAACGAGAGCCCATGGTGCCGCCACCTGTTTCAATTCTATCGCTGTCACCTTGAACGATACTGATTTCCTCAAAGCTGATGCCAAGCCGCTCAGAAATAATTTGTCGGAAAGCAGTTTCGTGACCCTGCCCATTTGACTGGGTTCCAATATAGAGAGTCACATGGCCGTCAGATGAAACTTCGAGTCGAGCTTCTTCGGGAGAACCGCCGGCACATTTTTCAATGTAGCTGGCGAGACCGATCCCGCGCAATTTCCCTTTGGCCTTTGCTGCCTTGCGTCTCGCTTCAAAATTTTCCCAGCTTGATATTTGCAAAGCATCTTCCAGATTCCTGGCAAATTCACCTGAGTCATAAACTGAGCCCAATACCGTTTCGAATGGCATTGCATTCGAAGGAATAAAATTTCTACGGCGAATTTCAGCTGGGGAAATTCCCAAGTCATACGCTGCTGCATCTAGCAATCTTTCTATGGCATATATCGCTTCGGGCCGACCTGCACCGCGATAGGCATCCACGGGTACAGTGTTGGTAAAGACTCCCTGGACTTTCACATGAACAACAGGAATGTCATAACAACCTACCAACATCGGCACACCAGCGGCTGTTGCGACAAATGGTGCGAAGTTGGAAAGATAGGCGCCAAGGTTGGCAACAGTACTTACTTTAAGAGCGAGTATAGATGCGTCTTCGCCCAGAGCCAGTTCAAGATTGCTGACATGATCGCGACCATGGCTGTCACTAACAAAGGCTTCGTTTCTCTCGGATATCCATTTCACTGGACGTTGTAACTTACGAGCCGCGAAAAGTGCAGCTACGTATTCAGGGAAGACGAAAATCTTCATGCCGAAACCACCGCCCACGTCGTCACAGATTACGTGTATGTCTTTTTCGGGAACTTTGAAGATCGCGGTGGCGAGAATCCTGCGCATAATATGCACGCCCTGACAGGATACGTGCAAGACCAACCTGCCAGTCTCGGCTTCAATAGAAGCGATTGCGCCACGAGGCTCCATGGGGGTGGGAACTACTCGGTTATTGATTAGCTTGAGCTGCACCCTATGGGCAGCTTTTCCGAGAATCGTGTCAACGGCCGCTGCATCTCCGGTTTCCCAATCGAAACAGCGATTATTACTGGCCTCGTCCCAAACTTGTGCTTCCGCATCGAGCGCACGATCTGTCTCTACTACCGCTGGCAGCATCTCGTAATCCACCCATACTTGCTCGGCAGCGTCTCGCGCCTGTGTCGGTGTTTCGCCGATCACTACAGCCACCGCATCCCCTACATGGCGAACTCGACCTTGAGCCAGAGCTGGGCGAGGTGGACTAATAGAATTTGAACCATCGTGGTTTTCTACCGGAGCCAAACAGGGCACGTGACCAATGCTCTCGGCTTCCAGATCTGCAGCGGTATAAACAGCGAGTACTCCAGGCAATTCACACGCCGCGTCAGTATCTATTGAATTGATTTTGGCATGTGCATGGGGAGATCGAACAAAGCAAGCATAGGTCTGTTGTTGCTCATTCACATCATCGATGTAATTGCCTTTACCGGTTGTCAGTCGCTCATCTTCGCATCGCGTTGCCGGTTGGCCAATTCCAAATTTCTGCATCGTACTTACTCCGTGGTTCTTTCCCGTGATCCTTCCTTATCGCTATCTCCGTTAGTTCCCCATTGAATCATCCCTATAGAGGCTGGGAATATGGGCTCGGAGTCCCAGCTAAACTATCACGAAGCCATCCTAAATCGAAGCAGAGACTAATGCCGCAATAGCTAATTAATAATGAGTAAGGCCATCAGCAACGTACTGGGTTATATTGTATCTATGGAACATCAGAAAATACTGCAGACAATCGCGGAGATCGCTATCGGGCTGATCGGCTTCACAGGCATAGTCTCGGCTCTTGGGCGTCGTAGAGACTGGGACCGTACTGAAATTCGAAATTTCATGGTCATATTGCGGGCCTGCATAAGTGCGTTACTGCTTAGCTTTTTGCCGTACCTACTGGGTTCTATTTTCCAGAGGAAACACTGTGGCGACTGTCCAGCGGGGCAATCGGCACGATAATGTTTGTAAATATATCTACAAGTTATTGGAATTGAAAAGGCACGCGCAGGACGCCTTTTCAATTGACCATTACAGCTATAGCTGCTCTGGTAATTATTCTATGCCTGCTTGCGGCATTCAACGTTATGGGGTCTGCCGATGAAATGTTCATTATTGCCTTGCCTCTGCAATTGTCGGTTGGGCTGCAGAATTTCTTCGCATTGCTGATTAGTCATCTTACTGAAGGGGCGGATCCCAATTAGGAAAGACATGGGCTAGAAAACAAATTGGCCAGTAAACAAATAGGTCAAATTTGTACAGGAAGTATGAGCTATTACTAAGACCGTCTGAATATTAAAAACAAAGTCAGGGTTCTTAACAGTTACAATACAACTGAAAGAATCGAAACGAACATAGTTTGGAACGAACTGTTATGGAAATGAAAGTAGAGCGCCCAATTGCAGCGAGCCGCGAGAAGGTCTGGGCGGCATTAAACGATACTGAAACATTGAAGGCATCTATTCCCGGTTGTGATGCCTTGGAAGCGACCAGCGACACCAGCTTCAATGCTCAGATAACTGCCAAAGTAGGACCGGTTAAAGCAAAATTCAAATTCGATGTTTCGCTCAGTGATATCGATGCGCCCAATAGCTATATGATTAACGGACAGGGTCAAGGCGGCGCTGCTGGTTTTGCTAACGGTAGCTGTGCCGTGACACTGATTGAAAATGGCGAACATACTATACTCGCTTACCATGCCAAGGCCAGCGTGGGCGGTAAATTGGCGCAATTGGGCTCACGCCTGATCGATGGTACTGCGCAAAAAATGGCCGATGAATTCTTTAGCAAATTCATTAGTCTGGTAAGTGATGAGCAACCGGATGACTCCGGCTCAGAGCCTGCGGGAAACGGGCAATCAGGCGGCGATGATAAAATGGCAATACCGACTTGGGTTTTAGTCGCCGGATTGGCCATAATTGCGGTTCTCTCAGTTACATTCATGACCTAGAGGCTGTTCTGCAAAAAATACAATTCGAGACTGGCCTGCGGGCTTGACCTGCGAGCGGCAATCTTTGACACTGTCAGGCCGTCTCTTGGAAAAGAGCGATAACAAGAAAGGCACTAGAGCGTTGGTGTGGTGGAGAGACCGCCTAACCTTCGTTAGAACTATCAGATAGCAAATATCTGCTTAGCGGTGCCCTAATCATTGGGAGGATTTACATGCCAGCTGTAGCAATGAACGTAAATGGAAACGCCGTTTCCGGAGAAGTGGAACCTCGGACACTGCTGGTGCAGTTTCTTCGAGAGAGCTTACGTCTTACTGGTACCCACGTGGGCTGTGATACCAGCCAGTGCGGTGCATGTGTCGTACATGTGAATGGCAAATCAGTTAAATCCTGCACCATGCTTGCCGTGATGGCAGATGGTTGCGATGTAACCACCATCGAAGGTCTCGCTACAGATGGCAGCATGCATCCAATGCAACAGGCCTTTATGGACAACCACGGTTTACAATGTGGCTTCTGTACTCCAGGGATGGTGATGACCGCTCTGGATATCGTTAATCGTAATGGCAATGATCTGAATGAAGCGACCGTGCGCAAAGAACTCGAGGGGAATATTTGTCGCTGCACCGGTTATCACAATATCGTTAAGTCAGTTCAGGCTGGCGCTAAAGCGATGGGGGAATAATTATGGTGGAGAATGGAATTGGCGCAAGCGTGCGCCGCAAAGAAGACAAGCGATTTTTAATAGGTAAGGGTAACTATACCGACGACATAAACGTCGCGGCACAGACCCATGCCTGTTTTGTTCGATCACCCCACGCTCATGCCACTATTAATAGTATCGACACCGGCGAAGCGATGGCTTCAACTGGAGTAGTTGCGGTGCTTACTGGTGACGATCTTGCCGCCGATGGAATTGGACCCTTAATCTGTGGTGTGACGGTTACCAGTGATGATGGCGAGCCCCATCGTGCACCTGCGCATCCCGCTCTCGCCCAGGGCAAAGTAAATTATGTTGGTGATCATGTTGCCATCGTCATCGCCGAGACTTTGGCTCAGGCCAGAGATGCAGCAGAAAAAGTCGATATTGATTATGGCGTATTGCCTGCGGTAACAGACACCGGCAGTGCTGCGGATGAAGGTCAGCAGCAGATACACGAAGTAGCGCCAAATAATATGTGCTTTAACTGGCCCTTCGGCGAGAAAGATGCAGTCGAGGCCGCATTTGCCTCGGCACACAAAATATCGACGCTGGATCTGGTTAACAATCGCATGGTGACCAATCCGATGGAGCCACGAGCAGCCCTGGGTGAGTACAACGAAGGTACGGAAGAAATCACTCTTCACCTAACGACCCAGAATCCTCATGTGCATCGACTGGTGCTATCTGCATTTAATCAACTAGCACCAGAACACAAATTACGAGTTGTTGGTCCAGATGTAGGCGGCGGCTTCGGCGCGAAAATTTTTGTCTACGCCGAGGAATTGGTTGTCGGTTGGGCCTGCCGCAAGGTGAAGCGACCGGTGAAATGGACTTCAGATCGCACCGAAGCATTTCTCTCCGACGCTCATGGCCGCGATCACGTTGCTACCGCAGAAATGGCAATGGATGAAAATGGCAAATTTCTTGCTATGCGCGTTATGACTCAGGCAAATTTGGGTGCTTATTTGTCTACATTCGCAACCATGGTGCCAAGCTATTTGTACGCTTTTCTGTTGGCAGGACAGTACACTACGCCGCTGATTTATTCGGAAGTTAAAGCGGTATTTACCAATACCGCTCCGGTAGATGCCTGCCGCGGAGCTGGTCGACCGGAAGCAACCTATCTAGTGGAACGCTTGGTAGATGTGGCAGCTGCCGACATGGGTCTGGATCCCGCTGAAATTCGACGACGAAACTTTATTCCCGTAGATGCCTTCCCCTATCAGACGCCCGTGGTGCAGTGTTATGACAGCGGTGATTATGAAGCGGCTTTGGATAAGGCGATGGCGATGGCTGACTACGATAGTTTCAGTGCCCGAGCTGACGAAGCACGGACTAGAGGTAAACGCCGGGGCATTGGACTGTCTTCTTACGTGGAAGCATGTGGCATCGCGCCATCTGCTGCTGTTGGTCAGTTAGGCGCAGGAGTTGGCTTGTGGGAAAGCGCCCAGGTACGTTTTAACCCGACCGGCAATGTACAGGTTTTTACTGGTACCCATTCCCACGGTCAGGGGCATGAAACAACTTTTGCTCAGTTGGTTACCGAGCAACTTGGAGTTCCTTTCGAAAACATTGAAGTAATTCACGGCGATACGGCGAAGACACAATTTGGCATGGGCACTTACGGTTCTCGCTCTCTTGCGGTAGGTGGTGTCGCTATTGCCAAGGCCTGTGAGAAATTAATTGCCAAGGGCAAAAAGATTGCCGCCCATGCCTTGGAAGCAGCCGAGGGTGATATTGAATTTGCCGATGGAAACTTCTCAGTAGCGGGCACAGACAAGGCCATGAATATAGCCGAAGTCGCTTTTACCGCTTACGTGCCTCACAGTTATCCCGAAGGATTGGAACCGGGATTCGATGAGAACGCTTTCTTCGATCCATTGAATTTTTCCTTTCCTGCTGGCACTCATATTTGTGAGGTGGAAGTCGATCCAGAAACTGGCGTGGTCGAAATTGTAAAATACACTGCCGTCGATGATTTCGGAAAGTTGGTCAATCCCATGATCGTCGAAGGGCAGGTTCATGGGGGTATTGTTCACGGTGTCGGTCAGGCGTTGTTGGAAGGATGCCGCTACGACAGTGAAGGACAGCTGATCACTGCTTCATATATGGATTACGCCATGCCGCGAGCAGACAATGTGCCAAGCTTCGATATCGACTATGCACCCACCAATCCACCGCATAATCCACTGGGTGTGAAAGGGTGTGGAGAGGCTGGCGCCATCGGTGCGCCGCCTGCGGTCATCAACGCTATATCAAACGCCCTTGGTATTAAACATATCGATATGCCTGCAACGCCGGAAAATGTTTGGCGAGCAGCTCAGACTGCTGCTTTAGGCTAAACAGAGGAAAGGAGAGAAACATGTACGAATTTTCATATCATAAATCTGCCTCCGTCGATGGGGCTGTCGAGGCCATGAACAAGGCTGAAGACGGAAAATTTGTTGCCGGTGGACAGACCATGTTGCCGACGATGAAGCATCGATTGGCTGCGCCCAGCGATATTATCGATCTAGGCGGTATTGCCGAACTGGTAGGCATTACCGTAGAAGGCGATAGTATAAATATCGGGGCGATGACTACTCATGCCGCAGTCGCTGCCTCCGGAGATGTTCAGACGATGATTCCTATGCTGGCGAAGCTAGCTGGAAATATTGGTGATCCTGCAGTTCGCAATCGCGGTACGATAGGAGGTTCAATCGCCAACAACGATCCTGCGGCCGACTATCCTGCGGCTGTTCTTGCGCTCGGCGCGACTGTGAAAACAAACAAGCGAGAGATTGCTGGGGACGATTTTTTCACAGGCATGTTTGAAACCGCACTGGCAGACGATGAACTTATAACAAGTGTTAGCTTTCCAAAGCCAACAGCAGCGGCCTACATGAAGTTTGAAAACCCGGCGTCACGTTACGCGATCGTCGGCGTGTGTGTGGCCAAGACCGATGATGGCATTCGAGTCGCGGTAACGGGGGCTACTCCCTGTGTTCATAGGGGCAAGCAGCTGGAAGAAGCTTTAAAAGGTGAGTTTTCCAGCGCAGCCTGTGTTGGCGTCGATGTACCGGAGGATCAAATGAATGCAGATATTCATGCCAGCGCCGAATACCGCGCCCATCTGGTGAAAGTGATGACCAAACGTGCGGTGGATGCCTGCACTTAACAAGCACTGATATTTATAGGCCATTACACTAATGACCACGGCCATACCAGAGACTATCGAAGACACGCTCAGCCTGCTGAGTCAGGGAAACTATGTCGCCGACCGTTCTTTGGCGACGACACTGTTTCTTGCCTTGAAGATGGAAAGGCCACTATTTCTCGAAGGGGAAGCTGGTGTCGGTAAGACCGAGATCGCCAAGGTGCTGGCTCAGGCCCTCGATCGTCGCTTGGTTCGATTGCAGTGTTATGAAGGTCTGGATGTATCTTCGGCAGTCTATGAGTGGAATTATTCCCGCCAGATGATCGAGATTCGGCTGGCAGAAGCGGCCGGAGAAATTGATAGGAAGGATTTATCAACCGATGTGTTTTCTGAAGATTTTTTAATCGAACGACCTTTGCTGCAAGCATTGCGAACTGACGAGAAAGGTCCGCCGGTACTATTGATCGATGAGCTGGATAGAACAGACGAACCTTTCGAAGCATATTTATTGGAGATACTGTCTGACTATCAAGTCAGTATCCCGGAGATCGGCACTACCAAAGCGGAACAACCACCAATCGTAATTATCACCTCGAATCGCACCAGGGAAATTCATGATGCGCTAAAGCGACGCTGTCTCTATCACTGGATTGATTACCCCACAGCAGAAAGGGAATTGCAGATTGTTGCTGCGAGGTTACCGGGCATTGCCAAGCAATTGAGCTCGCAACTGGTGGCATTTGTTCAACGTCTGAGACAGGAAGACCTTTTCAAGCTTCCTGGGGTAGCTGAAACTCTGGATTGGGCGGACGCACTCACACAGCTGGATACAGTTGCCCTCGATGGTGACGCCATCGATAACACCCTGGGAGCACTGCTCAAGTATCAGGACGATATCGCCAAGATTCGTGGCAGCGAGGCGGCGCAATTACTGGAGCAGGTCAAGTCCGAGGTGTCCAACCTCGAAGCCATGAGTGGCTGATGCCAGCCACGGCAGTCATCGATACCGAAGGCAGGATGGCAGAGAACATCCTTTATTTCGCTCGCCTCGTGAGAGGCGCTGGAATTCCGGTAGGTCCCGGAAAAGTACTAGATGCAATTACTGCAGTAAAAACACTCGGTGTAGGTCAGCGACAGGATTTTTACTGGTGCATGTTTGCGCTGTTTGTAAATCGTGAAGATCAGCGAGCGCTATTCGATCAGGCTTTTCATATCTTCTGGCGTAACCCGCGCATGATGGAAAGAATGATGAGCGCCATGTTGCCCACTATAAAGGTCGACCGGGAAGAGGAGTTGGAGGAGATGACTCGTCGTCTCGCTGACGCCACCGGCTCGTCCAATTTGGCTGCAAGCAGTCCTCAGGATGATGAAGAAATCGAATTTGATGCTTCTTTCACCTATTCGTCCAAGGAAGTGCTTCAGGACATGGACTTCGAAGACATGTCTGTGGAAGAGCTTAATCAGGCCAAGTTAGCTATCGCTCGATTGAGATTGCCGATTATGAAAGTGCCTACACGCCGGTATCAAAGTAGCTTGCAGGGCAGCCAAGTCGACATGCGAGCCAGCTTCCGTGCCTCCCTGCGTTCCTCGGATTCGATAGAGCTAAAATTCAAAAAAGTGCAACAGCGCCACCCACCCTTACTTATTCTATGTGATATATCGGGCTCCATGAGTCGTTATTCGCGCATGTTTCTCCATTTCATGCACGGGATAACCAATGATCGTGACCGCATACAGGCTTTTGTGTTCGGTACTCGCCTGACTAATATAACGCGGCACCTGCGCCATCGTGACGTGGATGTTGCGCTCGATAGTGTCGCAGAGTCGGTAGATGACTGGTCTGGTGGCACTCGCATCGGTGCCTGCCTAAAGGAATTTAATAATCGCTGGTCTCGTCGCGTTTTGGGGCAGGGAGCCATAACACTTATAATATCTGATGGATTGGACCGTGATAACGCTGATGATCTTGCTCAGCAGATGGATAGGCTGAGTAAATCCACGCGTCGATTGATCTGGCTAAATCCCTTGCTGCGCTATGAGAAATTTGAGCCGAAGGCAAAAGGAATAAAGGCCATGTTGCCCTATGTGGATGACTTCAGATCGAGTCACAATTTAAATAGTTTGATGGCATTGTCCGAGGTTTTGAGCAGAGAACAGCCGAGACACAGGTATTCTTCTTTGCAAGATATTGCTTAACTGCGGCTCTATTAATTTCTATCTGTTGGCACGTTGTCGGTCGGGCAGTCCAACGAAGTAAGTAGGAAGTAAGTAGGGACACTAACAATTTAACAACTTAAGTCGAACCCATAGCATTCGATTATCGTAATTAAGAAGCCTCCTCGATCTGTTAAGTTGTTATCTTGTTAGTGTCCCCTAGTCCGTCCTTGTCCGTCACGGAC